>JACCDO010474390.1_pt1 | contig 46013 bp, 37 predicted proteins | sample 7446101 | NCBI WGS metagenome assembly JACCDO01 (sample SAMN15323440, study PRJNA562643) | freshwater metagenome | isolation source: river surface water | place: USA:Blue River Watershed | collected 2017-08-16 | reverse complement strand
CCTTTTATGAAGAGGATGAAAGTTCATCAAATAATACAAACTCTTCTTCGGAAACAAGTCCTGAAAAACCACAACCGCCTCCCCAACAAAACGAAAAAGAAGAGGAGGTAATGAACTTTAATTCCTTTTATGAAGAGGATGAATCCAATAATACGCAAAGTGGCGGTGTAAAACCAAAGAAAAGTTTAATTGCATTGTTAAAGACGAAAAAAACGTCGGCAAAAGAGGAAGACAGCAATCGTGAATCAAGCAATAGTAACTCGAGCGATGAACAACATGCAGCCGTTGTAAAATCCGTTGCACCCACCATTGTTCCCCCCAAAATTGGCATCCACGCAGAACAAACCAATGCTGGAAAGACAATTGTATCCACCAAAGAATATTATATTGGACTCTTGCGTGAAAAAGATGAAAAACTCTTTCCTTCGGATTATACTGGAAAATGCCAAGCGTCCCAATTTAAACAGCCCTTGGTGATGGATAAAGCCCAATGGGAGTACAATTATTATACCTATGCAGATGAGCGGTCAAAATATTATGACCCCACCTTGGCATTTATTATCTATGGGATTCCACAAACCAAAGAACAAATCGACTATGTAAAAAATCAAGCGGTTCCGAAAGAAAAGGTGATTACCGCCTTGCGATACGGCTCAGACCCCAGCAATCCAAACTATTATTTTTGTCCCAAATATTATTGTGTTCGTGACCGTATTTTCCTTCCTATTTTACATTTTGAAGGAGATACCTTTCTCTACGAAACAAAGCCACGGAACAAGGAAAAGTATCGTTGCCCTTTCTGTAATGGAAGAGTCGTGGAAGATATTAAATCACCAAAAATGGGAGAAACGGTATTACTTCGCGGTCTTCATCAAAACAAGGAAATGTTGCACATTAGTTTTCATCCCAGTGATAAGTACGAATACAGTTTACCGTGTTGTTATTCAAAGATTGATAAGGACCTACTCTTTGAAGACCCACGTTTTGCAAAGTTTGGCGCACTCACCGAAGGTCTTTCCACCAAAGATGTGAAGACCACCAAAAAAGAAAGTGTTGTCGATTATAGTTTACTCGAGACTAAAATTAAGACGGCATATATATTGGGTGAAGACCGTTATCCCTTGGAAGTTCCTACCAGTGAAGACAAGCGTGCAAAAATCGGACTTTGTAATAAAGGATTGGACAATTATTTTGGACAGGATTCGACCAATCTTGCAATTCGTACCACGATTCGCCAAGACCTTGTTCCTACAGCAGAAGGGTTTTTCCGTGTAGGTGTCCCCAACGGAATTGCAGAAATTAATGACAGTTTCCTTTCTGCATTGATGCCTCTTTTTTACAAACAAACGATTGCGGAATTAAAAAAGTACATTATCAAGAAAATTACGCCACGTGTCTTTATGAGTCTAAACTTTGGAAACTTGGTATTGGAATTCTACACACCAGACAAGAAGATGAGTGATAAAGAGGTCAAGGAACGTGCACGTGACCCTTCCTTGAAACTCTATTTTGAAGATGATAATGTGGACAGTGCACTGGAAACAAATCTTACATCCACCGTCAACTTGGAATTAAAACGCCTCTTTATTGCGTATGACAATTTCATTCATTACATCAAGAGTACTGACACGCGAAAAGAGTATCGCCATTTTGTCCACGCGCTTGCGGAGCCCAACTTGTTATTTGAGGAAGGACCAGGGGTTACGATTGTGGAATTGCAATATAAGGGGGACCCCTATAGCGCCGATACAAAAATCGACGTAAAATGCCCAATCTTAGGGTACGATTCCCTTCGTTATAGCAAAAACAATATTGCATTTATTACCCATTATAAGGGTATGTTGAATAATCAATACCGCGATATTTGGGAACCATTAATTTATGTAAAGCAAGTGTCGATTCCAGGCAAGTTTGAAAAATCGCAAAAGGGTATTTATAGTTTATCACCACGTGTATTGGTGGATAGTCTACCCTCCGTAAAAGAACGTGTTCGTGAATTTAAGACCCAATGTAATAGTTTATATCGCGGATTTTACACAATTCAACGGGACATTTCCTATAAATTAATTCACCCCTATAGTTATATTAAAGACAAATTACAAGCCAATTTCCGTATTGGCCGTATTTTGCGTGATTTATATAATCATATTGTTGGGGTTACGATTGAAATTCATAAATCCGAAGTCATTATTCCAGCGGTGGATGACGGTACGATTGATACAAATAATATTGTATCCTTTGGATATAATTCGATTGGAAAGTTGGCCAGTGCAAATTTGTATTACGAAGTCTATAAGAAGATTAGCCCCTTATTCAGTTCAACAAGCCCGTATTATGAAATTACATCCTTTTATAAGGACGCCTATACAAAAAAGGTATATGAAGTACGGCTTGGACCCAATTTGCGAATTCCATGTGGGGATTTCCGTGAACCCATTGAAGGATTGGAAATTCCGATTGAAGTTCCAAGCAATCGCGCCGATTATATGATTGAAGAGGAAACCGTTTTTCAAGAAGAAGAATATCAGACTCACGATATTTTGGAAAAAGAAAAGGTGGAAGAATTGTATGAACATGTGCGTCTTATTTTCTCGCAATGGATGAAACGAACCGGACCGCACGTGGAATTGTTGATTGAATCCATTCTCAATGAAAAGAATCAAACCTATCTTCAAAAACGAGAAAAGTTAAAGGTTATTTTTGCACCCTTTCTTATCACATGGTTGTATAAAGATTCGAGTGTTGTCCAACCAACTTCGTATTTAATTCGTAAAGATTGCTTGGGAATTCGAGACCCTCAAAAATGTAGTGGGGTATGCAAGTGGAAGGAGGACGAGAAGACCTGTTTGCTTCATATACCCAATATATCGAAACAAGAGGATATTTATAAGGTTCCAATCGAAAATATATTTATCTTGCGTTTGATGGATGAAATTATTCGTGCCCATGCAAAACGGCAAGAAATCTTCCAGCAACGTGTAAGTCGTATTCTTATGCCCAAAACCAACATGTACATTGACCAAGAATGGATTCTTCCAGATGGTGTTCCTGCCTACTCAAAATTATTGGGGTCCGAAAAGGTTGTGGAAGAAAAGAACCGGCCCCTGTTTTTTGAAGAGTTTTCACGGATGAATGGAGACATTGAGGAAGAAGGTTTTACATTTAAAGATTTGCATGATGACCTTGAAAAATATTTTTCCGAAATGTACCGTGATGAATTGGGGGTATATGGTATTCCGCGATTCAGTAAATCAGGAAATGTAAAGGATATCTTGTATTACTTGGGAATATTAAACACGATTAAAACAAAGTATACGGAAGAACAAATTCAAGAACTTTTTCCAATGAAGAAGAATGTGTTTCCCCAAATGGGGCTAAATCTCTTGAGTGAAATGTTACAATGCATGGTATTGCAAATCGTCGGTGATACGATTCAAATTGGTGTAGTGGAGAATGAATATAAGGAACGTATTCTTTGTATCTTTCCTAATTACGAGGGAGATGAAGCCGGTATATTATTGCATAAAAATACATTTGAAAAATATTTTACACCTTCGTATTTTCAGAATGAATTGCGAAAACAATTTTACGACCACCCTCTCGACCGAATTCTTCTTGAAAAACCAAAACCAATCATCCAAAGTGCATTCCCTGTGGTGGTTGCGCCGACCAAAGAGGACGAGAAAAAGGCAATTGACAAAAAGTATGAAAGTTTCTTTGAAAAGTTTAAAAAACAAAAGGCAAAAGAAGAAGAGGTACCGAAACCGGTTGTAGCAGAGCCAGTTGCCACACAACCACCCCCTCTGCCACCAATTTCAGCACAACCCAAAATATCGGCGATTCTTCAAAAAATGAAGGAGCAAAAGAAATTGGACCAGGTCACTCAAGCACCGGTGGTTCCACCCCCTGTAACAAAAGGTGTCATTGAAACCTCCATGGCCAAAGTACCCAAACCCGTTGTGGCAGAGCCACCGATGCCCCCAGTTTCGAAAACAACCGTATCGAACATTTTTCAAAAACTAAAGGAGCAAAAGAAGTCGGCTGAAGTACCCAAACCCAAACCGGTTATGGCAGAGCCACCGGTACCCGTTGCCGCACAACCACCACCGGTCCCCCCAATTTCGATACCACCCCCCAAAATATCAGCCATTCTTCAAAAAATGAAGGAGCAAAAGAAATTGGAACAATCCTCCCTTGTAACGGAACAATCCAAAGAAGCCCCCAAAACACCGGTGGCGGATCAAACAAGTCTCGACCCCAGAACGTTTCAAAAGATTGATATAAAACCGGATGGGTGGTGTTTGTATAGTGCACTCTTGCGTGGAAAACGATACCTTGACAACCCAAATATATCGTTGGATGAATTGCGTGATAATTCAAAGGAAAAAGTCCAGGGTGACATTGATGAAAGTTTACAATTTATACGAACGATTCTTATTCCGATGATTCAAAATCCAGAACACCCTGCAGAATTGCATCAATCAATCCGTCAACAAATTCAAAATGAAGAAATTAAAAATATGAAACGCGATGTACCCATCAAAAAGTTTAAAGAGTTTGTGCGAAAGTTGATGGAAACGACGGATGAAACCAATCCCTATGCCGGCCCACGTATTTGGGGTACGACTGACATTCAAGGAAACGCCTTTGCGCTCCATTACAATATTTTAGTCAATGCATATATTCTAAAAGAAGGAAAGTACCAAATTCAATATTCTTCGGCGCCACTACACAAGGTTCTTCCCACCAAGAAAATCCATTTACTCTACAACGGAGTGGACCATTTTGATTTACTCATTCCAAAACAGGTTACAGATGAGAATTCAAATTCCTCCAATGACTCTTCCAACGAATCTTCGAATAACTCCTCCAACAACTCGAATGATTCTTCAGATAACTCTTCCGATAATTCGTCGAACGATTCGAATGCAAAAACGGTAGCCTCTGTACCTGCAACCCCATATTATGGAAAACAAGATAATAATTCAATATCCAATGCACGAACTCCTCGACCAACACGACGACTCCGTTTTAAGAATGAAGAGGGCGGTCCAATTGCAAATGTGCGGACCTTTACCGTAAACAAACGAATGTTGTCTGCAAAACAACCTGCAAAAACTCGGATTCAAATCAACCCCAAAAATATTGAAGCCCTTCAATCTGGGAAACTCAAACCAAGTCAATTAAAAGAAAAGTTGTACAAGGAGCGTGAAGCCAAGGGATTATTGACCCCCCGCGAATTGAAGAAAAAACAACAAGAGGATGACTTTGCAAAAGACATTTTTGCAAAACTTGCCACCGGTGAATATGTAATTAATGAGCAGGGGATGCCGGTACCGGCAAAATAATTGGGTCTTTGCTTTGTGCCTCCACCGCACGTAGGCGACATGCCAACATACGCTGCACTTCTTCTTCCATCATATTGCACTGAATGCGTATATAACTCGGATTATCAGGATGCAAGACAATCAAATACAAACCGGTAATGGTGAGTCCATAATACGTTTGTAAAAACCATCGATAAATATTTAACTGAAGACTGTAATGCCAGTAATTGGTATGGGGTAAATGGTCAAGGGGGTGATATCCAGATTCCCAGTCATTGGTCGATTTAATTTCCTTGGACCGTTTCCAGTCATAAATTTCAAAGTTGTTGGTCCCCTTCACCTTATAAATCATATCGATGGAACCGGCCAATTTATATTTTTCGGAAAAGACTTCCCATTCCGTACGATACGGTTCCAGGGTCTTGGAATATTTCTTCCAAAACTTTTCAAAATACTTCCATTCACTTGTATCATAATTCTTTGGGTCAATTTCCTCTGGTGCATTATTTAAATATTGTTCAATGGCCAAGTGCATGAGTGTCCCTGCCCCACTGGCTTCATTCTTGGAATCATCCCATACTTTTTTGATTTCCTCTGGGGTTTTTCCATACAGTTTGTGGGTCGGCCATTTGGGAGACCGCATCATTTTTTCAATTGTCTTGTCGGCGTCAAAGTGGGGAAAGAAGGCATGAATAAATCCTGTACAGGAAATCCATCCATTGGTGTCTCCATCAATATAATACCGGTGCGACGGTTCATCAAACTCAATTCGTAAATCGCGCTCATGACGATTGATGCGGGCTAAACTTTGCCAAGGCAACGGATTTTTGGGCATTGTATCTAATTCTAAAAAAATACATACAATGTCAATTTTATCATCAAACTGAAATACACATTACACGGAGAAACCTCCTGCCAATTTCATAATAATTAACCCATACTTGTTGAGACCCACAATCGAACCATCTGGTTTAATTGCTGCCCCCCATTCATTTTCTGATTTCTCGGTCTTGTAGTAAATCAAAATCTTTCCGGTTTTACGAACGGCGTCGACAATCTTTTTAAAGTCATCATCGTGGGCCAAACGATAATTTATTGCATACGTCAAGATTTTATCTTTGAGACCATTCCACACCGCATCGTCAACTTTGACCTTGCGTTCCTTGGACCAGTTGACACGATTTGTATTCTTGACCTTCTTGTACTCATCGTCCATGAGTTTAAACATTTCATCTTCGCTATACTTTTTATCGGCTTCTTTACTCGCCTTTATTTTTGCAAATTCTTGATGAATGGTACCATTAATACTAAATATCGATTGGGCAAGTGTTGGTTGATTGGACGCATACTTGTATTTCATAGCATTATAAAAGTGAAGAACGGATGGGTATAAAATCGTAGAGTCTTGTGGGTCTGGGATGGCAAAGGGTGCGCTAGGAGTCAACCAACGCGCCGCTCCCTTGAGACCGATTTTGAGACTATCGTTCATGGGCGCATCTTCTTTGAAGGGATAGATTTGCGTCTTACTGAATTTCTGTTCAATGACGGGCAAGTTGGGTGCATCTTCAAACGGTGCTGCCCCTGGGACGACTTGTTTTTCAGGGACACGTGTTGCAGTTGCTGCCGCCGATACAGGTTCTGTAAACGCAATCTTTTCCTCCTCTTCTTCAAGTGGAAGAGCAGTGGCTACCGCTGCAGGGGTCAGAGTCGGAACAATTTCAGGGGATACATATTCAACGCCTCCCTTTCGTATCCGCCGAAACATGTACCAACGATTCAGAAAACTAAACTCTTTTTGTGCGTCACTCATCACATACTTTTCCTCATTTCCTTTATAATTGTATTCAAATCGAGCGGTACTCATTTTTAAATGTCGCATCTTCATTGCCTTGAGTTCATCCTTGTTGGTCAATAATTCAATCCCAATTTCTTTAAGACGTTGCACCAAATAACGGAAACTTACGAGATATTCGCGGTGGAATTTTCCAATACTACTGACAAAGACATCAATTGGGATTCCAAACATTTCTTCGTCCGTGGAAGGATACGAATCATAGTCGTACATTTTTTTAATTGTCCACAATACCGTGTTTGTATCCGTTCCACTCAATCCATCGCCTTGTTTTACCGGCTGCAGTTTATTAAACACGGATTCACCGTCAAAGTTTGCTCCGAAAAAGTATCCGCCGACTTTCAAAGTGTCATCCAAGTTCCGTAAAAACCCTTCAAACTTGTCCTTGGTTTCGAAAAAGTAGTGAAGGGCAAACATACAGGAAATCCCATCCACACCCTTTTGGAGTTTATTTTGATGGAGTTGTACATAGGGGATGGGCGGTGTTTCTGACGACATTGAGCCAAAGAGTGTACGTAATATATCGCGATTCTCATCGTCAGCACCAGCACTTCCATCCAAAATCGATTTAGTGCTATCCCCTACTACAAAGACCATTGGCGTGACAGCATCTTGTCCATATTGAATCATATTGTTGACATAGCGGCGATATGCACCATCACTGGGATTCATAATATCTTGCTCTGATATATCGATACCGAGTACAAAATCCGCACTATATCGCAAATACCGACCAATATCTCCACCTTGACCCACGGCGACGTCCATTAATTTCTTTTGGCTACCACCTTGTGCTCCAAAGAATGCGCTATACAACATTTCTTTGACGACAAGATTGTGAAAATCACGTAACGCTCTGGTTTTTTGAAACTCGTAATTGTTGAGTTTGGGTTCAAAATATTTTCGAACAATGGGCTTTTCTTGCAGGTCTTCACTCTGCTCTTCTTCCGAAGGACGGTCCGACCCCGTTCGAATCATATATTCCGTAACCGGTTCGTGAATACTTGTCCAAATGTCATTGGCCGTTTTATCCGAGTTGAGTGTACGATTGAGTTCACCGCGTTGGAATCGCGACGTTTTATCTGCACGAATGTTTCTTGGAATCCATTGGTGGCCTGGTTCTTTGGTAATGTCAAACATCATTTCCACAATACTTTTATCGCGAATGGCTTCTTGGGTTTTCGCCGTTTTTGCATACATTTCGCCGGTTTCCAAATCTTCTTCCACGGGCAAATAGCATAGACTACTTGTCGCCGAAGAATACTTGATGGGATTAAAGAGAACGGGTTTATAGGGCGCATCCTTCTTCGACCCATCGTCTTCTAATTGCGCCGGCAATTGAAGTTGATATAAGATTGCATTCCGTGGATTGACAAAGGCTTCGTGTAAAGAAGAACCCACAAAGAGGCGACCCACTTTATATTGAGTATACATCTGACTTGCTTCATCATAATTTCGAACAATTCGGTCACTGGATTTATTGGTTGGGTCTTTTTCAAAGGTCATGAGAAAGTCAATGGTGTTATCATGTGGGGGCTTCCATTTAAATTGTTGGTAAAATGTGCCACGCGGATAATGAGGAAGGGGGGAACTGTTGGAGGTAAAGATGAGACCATCGGTGTGATAGGGCTTTTTTGTGTCCAAAATTAAACCGGCTCCTGTAAAGATGGCTGTTTCGTCTTCACGATTTCCAAATTGAAAGGTTTTGACGCCGACTTCAAAATTCGAAGATTTAATTTTCTTTTCGGGTCCGCCCTCACGGTTCCAGGTTTGAATCCAGGCTTGCATCACTTCGTACCGGTCATCCTCCTTGGGAGGGGTACTGTGAAAGGGTTTACTCCCCACAAACTTTTCTTGCGGGCCGTAAAAGATATCGAAAATCAAGTACATGTTGACAAAGTTTCCGCGATGGTCTTCGGTAATCCATTCACCGTCCACGAGAGAATTCCGCAACTTTTCCTTTCGTAAACCGGTACGAATTACATTCATGGCCATATCAATCAAATAAAGTTCCCCCGTATTATCAACATACCCCAAGGCGCGTAACCCATCTGCTTTATCCGTCACGTTGTAATCGTAGCGAATATTTTCATTGCGAATCTTTCCTTTTTGTTTGGTCTCTCCCTTCATAAGCGGACCGACATGTTCCAATTTGAGTGTCAAGGTCGATGCACCACGAAAGTCTTCGGTACCCGTCAACTTTTTATAACCATCCAAGACTTTTGACTTGATACTATTGCGAATTAAATAACTATTGTTTTGAATACCGCGCAATACTTCTCCAATTCCTTGTAATAAAGCCTTATACGCATCCTCTTCCGTTTTAAATGCGTCACGCATTAATTCAACTTCCACTTCATAAATTGGATTCTTTTTGGTGATATCCTTGTCTTTAAAATTACGGACCCACTTGAACTCTCCTGCGCTGTTTCGGTCGGTACTTCGCACCATACTCAAATCAAATTTGACACCCCCTTTTTCAAAAGTCCATCGACGAATAAGACGGAATGCCTTGGGAATATTATTCCATTTTGCAAGGGTTTCGAGTACACGAGGGTCATTTTTATCGAGTTCTTGTTCACGACGACTCTTGACGCGTACATGATAATCTTCAATATCCACATTACTTTCAACTCCTTCCACGCGGTCCTTGTACATGACAATATAAGGGATTCCAAAGACTTTTTCCGTTGCGCAATATTGTTGAATGTTTCCAACTTCTTCCATCGTAAACCGTAAATGATTTTGTAGACATACAGAAAGGCGCTCCAGTTGAGAAATGGACTTGTACTTTTTTGCGTTCAGGCGTTTTGCAATGCGCAAGAATGCATCTTCTTGGATGGTACCGCGAAGACCGAATGTCGCCTCCAGTTCCATTTCTGAGCCGGGCGTAAACCAGGAAGTGACCAACTTTTTCAACTTGTCCTGTATTACGCTACTCAATTCCATATTACAACTACTCTATAAATACTATTAAACAAATTACTTAAGTAATCGTCAACTTTATGTACAAATCGCATTTTTACATAAAAAAGATGAAGGTAAATATCCAAGAAATTATTCCTTTTTTGTCCATTGATTTAAATAGTAATGGGCCTTTGCACGTCCAACTGCCACCATCAAATCCGGTTTTAGCATCTTTCCACTGTCTTGTCCTGTATATTCTTTATACAATTCCTTGAGCGTTTCCACTTTTTCATCCACTTTTAAATATGGGATGGTGTATTCTTCGGATTCTTTTTCCAATAGATATTGGACAATATTTTCCTTCCATGTAAATTGTTTGGGCGTACTGTATACAATGGAAGCGGAAGAATCTACGACCAGAATCCGTTTCTCATTACTCCAGGTGGAAAAGTCTTGGGGAAACATGAGGAGTGTTTTCTTATGATTATCCAAGACCATTAGTTGAATGTCGTATAAGGCCGACATTACGTTCCACGATAAATCCTCCCATTTTTGCTTGTCTTCCATGCATGCACTGACAAAGGCTTCATTGGTTTTCGTTTTTGGAAATTTACGACCATGGATTTTCTGGAGTTCATTATTTTGGACATTGGTGCAATAGTTTCGTAAAAAGGCGTGTACCGTGGCTTCATTGCAAGAAGTAATTGGTACATCGTCAATTTTGTGTTGTAAATAGGTGAGTACTGCAACCACGGGGCGTTTTACAATAACATAGTTTTCACACCACATTGTATCATCGTGCGCACCCACTGATGTATCACATGACGATACGACATCTTCCATCGACAAGACTTCTTGCGCACTTTCGTGGGTTCCTTGTGATTCATTATCGCGTTCAAATTCCTCCTCTTCTTCAGACAGAAACATGTCAAAAGAACAAGACGGAAGAACAAAGGGTTCGAGTGACTTTTTTTTATGGGGGTTTTGTTGCAAATGTTGAACCAGTGTTTTCCATGCTGTCATATTCATTTTATATATATCTATTTACAAAACTTTAAACCATTCACTCAATTTTATCTACGAATTACGAAGAAGACCTTCAATTTCTTTTTTACGTTCCTCTTCGTGCTTTCGTTGAATAATACAAAATTCCAAAAACTCGCACATTTTTTGAAACGGCTCGATTGGAATTGTATTCACATCAAAAAAGATTCCATTACTATTTTCCGTGTATGGCACGTCGTAATGTTTGATGATACGAAAAATTTCTTCGTATTCACTCTTTACCAAGATTTTCAATTGTTGCAGAAAGGTCTTTCGTTTTTCAAGTATGACCTTTTCGTCCGGAGTTGAACTCATATCTACAATAAAAAAAGTTCGTTTTTTCTATATATAAACGCTGTCACGGTCAATCAATTATTCAACGGACTCATTCTCCGAGTTTATATCTTCCTCTTCTTCTGCAGCCGCTTCTTGATTCTGGGAATTGGCGGAATTTGTATTTTCTTCGTCCTCGGGTAATTCATCCACGGGATTCCCTACATTTTGAATTGCGGCACCGTCCAAAATTCCCACACTCATAATGAAGGGGTCATTGACTTGAAACCGTGATTTGCAAATTTGAATGGAAATTTGATTTCCAGGAACAATATTTTCATAGTCTGGATTTTTCAAGTGCAAGTCACGTGGGACTAAAATTCGAATTGCATCTTTATAAATGACATACAACCCCATTTTATTTTTCTTCAAGACTGTCCCCACGACCTTTGTACCATTGGCTGGGTTATAGACCATACCTTGGGCTTGCACGTAAAAGAGAATGTTTCCTGTAAATCGACCATTTTCAAGAATCCCCATGCTTCGTGACAAGAGTTTGATACTGTCGGGTACAACATAACCATGATGATTACACTTTCCTTCAAGTTTTTCACGTAATACAGAAAGAATTAAATCGTCCAATGTTTTTGTGTTACTTCGCATTTCATTTAATACACGAGGTCCCAATGCAACTTTTTCTTCAAACATTGCGACATTTTGTATATCATCCATCTTTACTCTACTTATATTTTGTGTCTTTATACTTCAATTTTATACTCAGAATGCATCATTCATCCAAATCGACCGTGACTCCCTTTTTCCCCTTCTTTTCCGCGGGAACCTTTTTTGATACAATTGCGCTGCGTAGACCATTCATGTAGGAACTAATGGGGCGGTAAAACCAATGCTGACGATTAATTTCTAATGCATCCATCATACGCAGTAATAGATTTAAGAGGGTGCATGATTGTGACACATTTTTAAAGGACGTCAAATCGATTTGAAGAAAGTTGTGCCCACTGTTTTTTAATTGATTCAATAAGACTACAAGTTTATCGCGACTATGTCCTGGATTGGAAACAATGGTACATTCTTGTCCCGCCGATTTATCGTGCGTGTCTTTTGTTTTGAAAATGAGTTTATGTTGTTCGGATTTGGATACAAGAAACCCGTATGGCAATCCAGTATTTGTACTGGACAAGGTTTTGCTTCGTAAAGGGTCTTTAAAACTGGTCCCTTCATAATAATCAATAAAGGCTTGTTTACACGATTCCCCTTTACATAAATATTCCATACTTCCGCGGTCCACATTCATAAACCGAAAGGTCTTTTCTTCAAAACTCAAAATATTTTCGCGACCCACTTGCAAAATTGTATCCGATGGTTGTTGAAGCAATTCCATTTTTTGAGAATTGGTAATCCATTCATCCCAGAAATATTCGAGCAAACAATTACGATACAAGGTTTCGTAGGTTTCACCGCTTATATTTTCCATAAAGATTTTGGAAAGAAAGGTTAAAATTGAGTCATTTGTCTTCTTTACTTTATCAATTTCGGTTTTTGAATTAAAATAGGCAATTAATTTATTTGTAAGAGTTTTGATATTGGCATCATTATCCTTTCGTAACCCTTGGATAAATTCTTGCACAATTGTCCACAATTGCATACTGTCTCCGTCCATGTTTGTTTCCACGGGTTTGGTTGTATTTTTGACAAATTCTTGAAACAAGTCGTCTTTGGAAATTGGTGTATAGTGGTCGCGTTTTATGGGATGATTGGCCATTCGTAAGGAAAGGGGAATTTCAAGACGTTGGTACATTTCAGGTTGGAAAATAAGATACTTGTTTTTGTAAATAATATAACCGTCCACATTTTTGATTTTAATCTTAAAATTCTTGTTATTCACAATGTTTTGTAAGAGTAAATCAACGGCCGGCATGGGAATATAATTATATAATTTATCCTGTAAAACTTCAATGGGTTGATAGGGGTTTTTGGTAAATCCGTCCACCAAGACTTTTCGCAATTTTCCTTCAAAGAATTTTGCACTAAAGTTGGAAAAGGTGGACTGGTCGAGTGATTTTTGCATAGATTCGTCACTTAAATCAATGGGTACATCCGGATTACATGTATAACTGCACGTGTCATAATCACAAAGTGGGCTTCCATCTTGGTCTTGAATGGATGCGGTGTATGGTTCCCCTTGACTATCAATTTGTTCACGGGGTTCAAAACCTTCGCCAAAAATTGCGGCGTCACGACGCAGATTACAATCGAGTGCATAGACTTTAATCACACGGTTCACTTCGCCCATACGAATTGCTTTTCGCAAAGCCATGCGGTACGAATATAAATCCATTGACTCATAATTCTTTTCTTTGGGAAAGACCAGTGCGTGTAAATAAATACTACAATTTCGATGCAAGGGTGGTAAATTGCAATGACTTTTAAAACGAATTCCACGTCCCACAATCTGTTCGGTTTTATTCAAGTGAAACCATGCCTCCAAAATATGGACTTCGCGAATATTTTTGAAATCCATTCCTTCTGCGGTAATTTGACTTCCCAAAACAACCTTGACATCTTTTCCGTATGCATTTCCAGGTTGATTGGCTGCATCCAGGGCCTTGCGATTATCGGGGCTCAATTCTTGGTCACCCGTGAGCAAAATATATTTGGCCGGTGTAAATTCGTGGTCGCTGTCACGCGGATGTGTCTTTTTGTATTCTGGACACAAGGCACATTTCTTTCCCTTTTTATGTTGAATTCCGTCTTTCAACAGGGGTTTGTCGCGACCCCATGGAGTATAGCCATTGGCCTCCAAAATGAGCGCCATGAGTAATGCACCTGATTTTAAGAAACGACTGTATACAAAGGCCAACCCAACCGAAACATTCTGGATGTATTCCAAAATTGTCGCCATCTTTGGACTATAATTGGGTAAATTCTCCAGTAAAAGCCACGATGCATTATTATCCTTGGTTGCATATTGGCCATCTTGCTGCAAAAAGGTGTTTTGAAATCCTTCCACATTAATTCGTTCAACAAATTTTCCGCGTCCAGGATACATGACGTTTCCAGATTGAAGAAGGGTGTCGCGGACCGAATATCCAATGCCACCGACCACTGCATTTTTTGTATATTTGATGAAATCATCGGTAAAACTTCCCTGGGTTTGACTCACACATAGTTTCTTCAATTTCCGCATTTGTTTAATCATATGAAGGTCGTCTTTATTCTCCAAGGGCTCACTGTTGACGCCGATGGTTGGATAATTCTTATATTCGAATGCATTCACATTGTAAAGTAACGGGCTCAAACGTAGTGGAAAATAAAAGGGGTTTTCTCCGCGCATATAACTAATGTAGTTGCGGACATATCGACCGAGCAACGGTTTTCCTTCGGCTTTCATTCGTCCCTCCTTGTCAAAGATTAAATTATAGGATAACGATGGGCGTTTATCGTTCGATAATAACAAGTTGAGTAAAAACAAGATTTCGCGTACGTCGTTAAACATGGGGGTCGCCGTCATGAGTAAAAATTTCATCCCTTCCGTTTTTTCCAAGACTTGTTGTAAATAGGGGGTCAGTTTTTTTCCACCGGCATTATCACTTAATTCGTCTACACTTCCTACGGTATCAATATCGTCCTCGCTTTCCATTACAACATTTCCATCGCGTACATTTTGAATTTCTTCGGCCGGTTTCATAGATGCCGTGTCGCGTAAATTATGAGCCTCATCAATAATCAAAAAGTTGCCGTTAAAGATTCGTTGCAATTCCTTGTTTTGTCGTTCGGCGCGTAACACGGGGTCATCCGTGAGCGGAATTTTGCTCAACGTTTTTTGGATAAAGTTGGCAAATTGGCTGTATCCAAGAAACCGATACCGTTTTTGAATAAATAGGCGCACACGCTTTTCAATAATGGACGCATCGCGTTCTTCGAGTGTACCCGTTAATTCCAAGTAGGTATTTCCAGTACATTGTACCGATTCATTTTGGAGACCTGCATTGTTGATTCGAACCTTGGAAATGTCAAAGATGGTTTTTTCAAAGTTGGGGCGAATATTTTTTGGGCACACAATAAATACGGTTTTGCGGGGATACATGTCGAGAAATGCTTCGGCTGCCGTAATTGCCGCACAAGTTTTTTCAACACCGACTCCGTGGTAGAGTAACATGCTGTAATACGGTGTGCGCGGATGAATAAAGTTGGCTACAAATTGTTGGACGGGTGTGATTTCAAATTCCTCCTGCGTTGTTTTACAGACATCAATGGTTTGATTTTCATACAAGTCTTGGATGGAACTTTTTGTATATGCATATTCGCTCTTTTTCATTAAATTTTGGATAAATGTATTTCGGTTGAGAGAAGGGTCGCGTTTCATATTTTCCAGTAATTGCGCATCGTTGTAAAAGGCTGGGTATAATCCAGTATGTTCCTCTTTTTCTTCTGGTACAAGTTCATACGATGCCAGCACCTTCATAATGGCCTCGCGATTTTGAGGGTCCGTTTCACTTTTAAAGTATACATCGCGTAAATAATTCAACGGCATCGACCGATAATTTTCAATTCGTTGATTCATAGAATCATTGCTGGAGTTTTCCAACGACATGCTCTCTGATTCTGCCGACATACCTATCCATTGTACACAATAATCATACGCGGAAATTACGTATTCGTTTGTATGGGACCAATAAGAAGTGGGCATAAATTTCGTATCATGGTGGATGCTCGCAATAATACTTCACGCTTTTCCACATTATTGGGTCGAATTTTCTGCAGGGCTTCCTCCAACGAATACCAACCAATTGCTCCAATTTCACGCGCCATATGACTATGATTCGGAAGGAGACTAATAGGAATCTTGTGGGAAATCCAACCTAAATAATAAATATGCGTGTATTGGACTTGGTTGTTTCCAAGAAATGTTTCCACAATCGGGCTAATATTTTCAAAGACACGAATATCGCGACGGGTTAAACCGGTTTCTTCACTAAATTCGCGGTAGGCGCAGTCCAAATCACTTTCAAATGGATTTCGACGTCCTTTTGGAAATCCCCATTCAGGAGTATTCCATGGGGGTGAAGCATTGTTTAAAAGGGTTTCCATATTCACAATTTCATGGGTTTCTGGAATTACATAACCCGTCCGCAAATTTTCCAACTTTTTTTTTGAAATCTCACTGTCGCCGCGATAATGGCGATTTTCAGGACCCCATACATCACTCCACATGGTGCTAAAGTCACCGTGTAACAATTTTTCGCGTTCAATTGCCGTAGTCCCGTTTATTTGTTCTTGAAGGAATTTTACATCGTACGGATTATATTTTCCACGAATCAATTCCACATAACCAATGCTATCTTTGCGCTGAATCATGAGAAATTCAACATTTTGGATGGCGAGCCCATTCATATTATTGTCATGTTCCACCAAACAATGTGCTTGATTCCATTTCGGGTCTTTATGACGAAAGGATATGATACCAAATGATGTAATTGGGTTTGTACATTGACGAAAATGATGACCCACAATATTACAATTGGAACATTTAAACATTTTACCTTATCATGCAATCGTGATAATTCTTAAAGTAATCATAACACGCGATTTTTCACAGGTAGAAAATTTTTCAATATCATTAGAAGTTTCCAATGGTTGTATCCATGCCACCGTCCGTTTGGGGACCCTTTTTTTGGCACACCATGCATTTAGTCGCACTTGGCTATCCGAACGCCCCGTCGTATCAAGAGAAAAAGGCGGCGAAAGAATTTTACGAGTCCTTTGCATTTTTAATACCGTGTCCCATATGTAAGACGCACTATGAAGAAAAACTCAAGGAAATGCCTTTAACGGTAAGTTTGGATTCACGGAAAGATTTATTTCGATGGACGGTGGAAATTCATAATAAGGTCAATGCCATGTTACAAAAACCGACACTTACGGAAAGTGATGCATTAGACTATTATACAAAGTTGGGGGCCTATGGACGTTCGCCCGTGTGGACACCGGAAGATTTTCAAAATGTACAATACGAATCGTATTTAAAAGGTGCCGGTGTATCCTTCTTATTATTTGGAACCATTGGGCTTGGACTTTGGTGGATGACAAAAAACGAATGAGTTTTCATTAGAAAAAACTTTTGAAAAAACAAGAAGGATGAAGAAGCAACTCGCAGGTGGATTATTCGGAACAACAGACAATTACGGTGCAAGTTATTATACAAATGCCAATTCGGAATCGACAACCTCCAGTGTGGCAAAATATGTCTTGTATATTGGAGGATTTTTGATTCTAACGCTCATTTTACTCGTGATTGTGCACTATACCATAAAGCCAATTTTTCGGTTCAAACCAGGGGATCCTGGTGTCATTGGTGTCCCCGGAACAAACCCAACGTCAGAAGTGTACTGGACAAAAACAGCAGAAAAACTTGATTTAAAAGCATCAAACTCTTTTATTTCCCACATGCCTTATAATTATTCAGTTGGAATTGATATTCTTATAACGGATGCAACAATTGGAATTGGTAAAAAACCACGCATTTTATTGTACCGTGCAAGCAATCCAATTACAAGTACGAGCACAGAATATACGTCAGACAATACAATATTATCACTCTTTTCATCGACCAATAGTTTCAACTTTATTGTTTATTTGGATGGGGGAAATAATGATTTATATGTATCAACGGCAACCTTTAAAGAAATAACACAAGGGCAAACAACCAGCATCATTCCTTCCATTGAAACGATTACAATTCCCAATATACCCGTCAACAAACCAATACGACTTACCGCGGGTCTTTCGCAACAATTTATGGAAGTCTATGTCAACGGATATCTTGTAAAATCGCGGACCTATCAAGCAGGGTTTAATTTGCCGTCTGTAAATGGACAATATATCTATCCATCACCCTTTGAAAATACTCCTGCCAAAGTTAAGAATTTGACGTTATGGAATCAAATCTTACCTGCAGCGTTCTATCGTGTCAATGGAACCCCTTCTTCCACGATAGATACAACACTTGTACCGTCAGGTGTCACCCCTGCCCCGCCACCAACACCAAGTTGTCCCACATAAATCAAACACGTAACCTATTATGAATATAGGAGTAATGGAATTGTCTACAATTGTTACAATTCTGGTTGTATTGATTATTGTTTCAATCCCAATCACATACAGCGTAATGCGCGATAAGCGATTGAGTGTTACATCCAGTTTATCCCCGAATACGGGTGCGCTGGAAAAAGCAACGGCCGTGGGAACGTCGGTCGACATATTACAAAACTTTCTACGTCCGAGCAGTGCAACGTTTACGTGTTATGTATACATTTATTCCCATACACGCGGTGGAGATGCAATCCCACTCTTTACCATAGGTCCCGATTTCAAAGTAAATATTATTCCGTCCGGTGCATCGCACGAAGAATCGTGTGAATTGGTCGTGAATACAGAACGTCCACCGACAAGTCCCCAGGACCAAACTGTAACGAAACAACCCGAAATCTTCAAGTTTCAACGGATTCCTACCCAAAAATGGGTATTATTTACGATTACAAAGGAAGGACGTCGGTTTACAATTTATTATAATGATACAATGATATCTTCATTTCGAACCTTGTACTATCCAAGTATTGGAAATAATGGTTTGGTAATTGGAAATACCAATTTGAAGGGAACCTTTGCATACCCAACACTTTATGGTGAAGGTTATGCCTTCAAAATGGACGATGTAAAGTCCTATTTAGCGAGTACTTCCAATACGCGCCATGAACCCGAACTCCCGAATACAGAATCCGTGTTTGATGTATTCAAAAATACGCTCGTATGTCCAAGCGGGGTCTTTTGTTTTGATACAACACAAACTCCGCAAAAGAGTTATTTAAAACAATGGAAATCCCCCTATAGTTAAATTTTCAATCAACATGTCATTTTTCACGTTTATCGTTTCTGTGTATTAATTCAGAGAAACAATGAATGCAAACAGTGGTTCCCCAAGTATGGCAAGTACAGTCATCAAGATTGTATTTGTCATTTTAAGTTTGTATGCCTTGTATTACTTGTACAAGTATTTATTCGCATCTTCCGGACTCAAGGGAGACCTTGTGATTGGAAAGATTACCGATGCCAATACAGGGACAAAACCCATTAATGTAACAGGTGATAAATTCCCTGTACTCTTGGAAGGTGGTGAATACAGTGTCAACATGTGGGTGTACATTAATGACTGGTCAATCCGCAACGGAAACAATAAACACATTTTAACGCTTGGGGGTGTGACTGGAACAAGTAGTAAAGATAACTATGCAACCCTTCTTGTCTACTTGGGTGGAAACAAGAGTACTCTATCCGTACGCGTTGATACGATGGGTGGTAGTACATCTGTAACTACAAGTGATAGTGCAAGTTCAACAACCAGTTCAATGAATGCCCCTGTAAGTTTAAAAGAAACAAACATTACCGCCATCATGAATGCAGTCCCAACAAGTTCGATGGATGGCGCACAAATGTGTGATTTGGAGAATATTGACTTGCAAAAATGGGTCCTCTTGAGTGTTGTACTCAACAACAAGACATGTGATGTTTACATGGATGGAAAACTCGCCCGTTCTTGTGTTCTCCCAAGTTTCTTCCGTGTCAATAAACTCACGGATGGCTCAACAGCACGTTTCTGTGATTACGGTGGTTTTGGTGGATTTATTAGTAATGTAAGTTTCTATAATTACGCATTAAATCCCGAACAAGTCTGGCGATACTATATGAGTGGTCCTATTCCTGAATACAGTCTCATGGACTACTTGAAGGGCCTCTTTACTCCGGATGCAATTAGTTATGATTACCCCAAAAACCCAGCAGGAACCCCTTAAATAAAAGAAATATAATATTGATTCTTTCACCCGAATGTATGAATTATATTTGGGTGCAAAAAAACCACAACTTGGTAGAGTGATACAATGAATTCAAACGTTGGTACTGGTGAAAATCCCGTCATGAGTTTTCTTTTAGGAACTGGAATCGGTGCTCAAATTGCACTCTTCATTGTATTATGTGTTGTTTTATACATGTTTATGATGATATTGGAAGTCGCGTATACGAGTTTCCGTCAAATTGGAGGCACCCGTGTCGATATATTGCCTGAAACGGTGAGCGCAAAGGATAAAATGTATACCTTTGTACAAGACCCGAATAGTTCGATTGCAAAAACCCTTCCGTATTCAGACAATGAACGAACGGGTATTGAATTTAGTTATTCCTTTTATTTATGGGTAAATCCATCAAGTTTCAAGATGGAAAATGGTCTCCTCCATATTCTCCACAAGGGGCACCCCAAGTGCTTCCCCCTCATGAGTCCAGGAGTCTTTTTACACAGCAATGCAAATACTCTCCGTATTTATCAAAACAGTAGTGATACTTGGAACAACTATATTGACATTGAAGGAATTCCCGTCAAAAAATGGGTACACGTCGCCATTGTGGCACGCTCCAATTCCATCGAAGCCTATTTGAATGGAAATCTCACCAAAAAGATGAAATTTGAAAAGGGTGTCTTATATCAAAACTATGGAGACTTGTACTTGTTTAATCCACGTATTTTTGTGGTAAATGGAACCGGTATAAAAAGTCTGGGTCAAGGGAATAATTTCAAAGTCGATGGAACCTTTGACGGAAAAACGAGTCGTCTCACCTATTTCTCCTATGCACTCACATACACGGAAATTCAATCCTTGAGTATGCAAGGCTCCAACCCACAAACGATGACACAATCAGAAGATGCCCCTCCATATTTCACCGATAACTGGTGGGTCAACTCCTATAGCCAATAAATGTAAAAGGGTAAGAAATAACATTTCATAATTTTATAAATATAGCGGTCTATAATTATAATCGTATGTTTTCCTATTTAAAAGATATTGAGAAGAAGTAAGAGATACTATGCCCGGTGGTGGACTATTTTCATTGGTTGCCTATGGTAATCAGAATGTGATTTTAAACGGAAATCCAGACTTTACCTATTTTTATACGGTGTTTAAAAAGCACAGTCATTTTGCGATTGAAAGTACTTCTATTCCGTTGGAAGGACCCAATGAAATGTTTTTTGACCAACCGATTAAATTACGAGCCAAAATACCACGTGTGGCGGATTTAATTAGTGACATGAGTTTTACATTTCAAATACCGGATGTTTTCAGTAAATATGTTCAAGGGCGTGCACAATATGAATTTCAATGGGCTCATTTTTTAGGAACTCACATTCTTCAAAACTGTGCATTTTTTGTGGGGGGGTCAAAAATCCAAGAATTTGATGGGGACTATATTTTGGCAAAAGCCCAAACGGATATGGACGCTGACACCTATCAGAAATGGAAGCGTCTTGTGGGAGAAGTACCAGAATTAAATAACCCCGCAAAGGGATTGTATGCAGGGGGTCAACAAAATGTTGGGTATCCGACCGTAGTAAAAGATACCTCCATGACACAACAATTCAACCGCCCCAGTATTTATGGACAACGAATTACCGTACCCCTTCCCTTATGGTTTAGTGAATCATCCTATAAATCATTTCCGATTGTCGCTCTGGAATATCACGATGTTGAAATCCAACTTACATTACGTCCGGTGCAAGAATTATATACGATTCTGGACCCGTCAGGGTATCGTGTCCGCCCAGGATATCGTATGAACAGTACGCAATACGATATTCAAACCAATCAACCCACGTATATATCGCATTACGATATTTCAGGAGAGTTTCGTGCTTTTGCAACCGATATTGATTATGGTGTACCCACCAACAATTCGTGGTTTTTAAATCCCACGTTGGAAACAACCTACGTCTACGTCACCCAAAATGAACGGGTCGACTTTGTAAAAACTCCCCTCAATTATATTGTTCCACAAATCACAACCTTTCGCAACCCCAATTTTTACAATCGCACAACGATTGACTTGGAAATTACCAATCCAGTGACGCGCATGTTTATCCTACCACGTCGCAGCGACTCACTCTTGTATCGCAACGCCGTCGAAAACTTTAGCAATTGGTTTCAATATCCAAATCGTCCCTGGTTGCCCACGCAGGGTGCATCTACCGTTCAAAATCAAATCATGAGCAGTGGACGTCTCATCCCCGCAAGCCAAGCCCAAATTCTACGTTCCTTGCGAATCTTGTTGAATGGCAATGAATATCAAGAAGAAAAGAATATTGAATACTTTACCAAATTTGTTCCTTATAAATATTATTTGGGAGGAATTCATCCAGAATCCGACTATATTGCCGTCATCCCCTTTTCATTAAAGAATGACCCCAACCAACCTTCTGGAAGTATTAATTCCAGTCTAATTCGTTTATTCCAGTTGGATATTAACCCATGGCAATTGCCCCTCAATCCAACGTATTTATATGATATAAATATTTATGTCGAATCCATCAACTTCTTTGTTGTAAAAGGAGGCTATGGTGGTCTCAAATATGCAGGCTAAACGTCCTTGGTAAATGTTAGGATACTATGGTCGTGTTTATCGGTTTGTAATGTGACCCAGGGATGATATTGTTGATATAAAAATTCGTGTTCTTTTTTTATTTCATCATAATCCCTTTCCGTTTTTATTTTGTGTTCGGTACACGATATATCGTTGAAACGCACGAGTGCATGGTCGACAGTATAATATTGTAAACACCGTTCATAGTCGGCAGAAAGGTTGGTTTTATATTGAATGGATGCACCAGGATTAATGGTTCCCCACAAGCAGGGATGAATATATTTTAAGGTTGTGGAGACATCTTTTTTTAAAAAGGACGCGTTTGCATATGGATAAATTCCCCATAAACGTGCTCCGTGTTGCCCACACATTGCAAACCCACGTTTCAACAAGTATAATAAACTGTTTAAGGGTTGTAATGTGCCATCTTCTTCATTCTTCATCACAATTTCTTGAACATTGTCGTGCATATAAATTAACGGTGTTCCGACTTCATAAAATTTGTGAATAAAGTTATATACATGACACTTTTTTGAAACAACAACCATTTTTCCAATACACCCATGTGCCAATTGTTCCTTGTATTCGTCTTTTCGCGATACATCTAAAAAAAGTGTGATTTTGGAAGCGGGGATGTGATATTGTTGCAAGAGCGATAGGGTATTCTTTTGGAAAATGTCAACACGATGCCTTGCAATAATCGCGAATTCATACGGAAAATGCACACGGTTTAACCGGTGTGTTTTTGAAATTACAATACTCATGATTCCTTATTTTCTTTTACGTAACAATCATTTAGACCACTGCGGTGATATATATACAAGAAATATACCCATCATGATAGGATGAATCTTTTACCAAAGACAATGACACCAGAGGAACAAGAAAAGGTGGTTGCACTCCGTACCGAATTTTCGGACGCAATGAATAGTCTCCAAACCCAATCCTTTCAAGACGAAAAACGCGGTGCATTATCCCCCGAAAGTGTAAGACAAATTTTTAAAAAGATTGAAACCAATCAAGAATGGCTTGTCAAGAATAAGAGCAGTGCCTATGTTGAAATTTTTAGCAAGTATCAAGATTATAAATCCGCCATCAAGACCATTAAGGACAGTGATATTCCACGACAAAAATTATATCAAGTTCTCAAAGCCTTTCCGTATTTGACGGAAATCTTTTTCCAGCGGAAACATCTTGAAGAAGATGCCAAAAAGGTATTGATGGAAAAATATGGTACACTCAAGGCGTGGTATGATAAAAATGGGGAAACAGCGGATGTTTTATCCTTGCAACAACAATACCAAACCTTTCTTGAACAAATTCGCACGGTTGTCACCAATCCAGACAAACAAGCCCTGTTTGTAAATGAAGTACAAGGATTATCCAATGTTCGTTCGGATTTATTTCCCAAGGTCTTGGAAAAGTTGGAAAACGAGGAAAAGAGTACAAAAAAGAAGGTGGAAGCAACGCCCTTGAATGCAAAAGAAATTCTTAGTGATACGAGTAAAAAAGTCTATGACACCATGTTTATTGTATTAAAATTTACCTTGAAATTGTTTGCGGCATCGTTGGCGGCAAATATGGCAATTGTTGAATCGCCTGCCATTCGTATTTTATATTTCCTGTTTGCGTTTTTTGTACCGTGGGTCTATGTGATTGTGATTGTCGGTGCAATTATATTGCGTATTTATACTGGACAATTACCCCTCTATGCATTATTGCCATTAATTACCAACAATCCAGGTGAAACAACCTTGGGACGACTCATAAAAAAGCCGTTTTACTGGGTGGAAGATGCAACGTATAAAACGATGCAGGAAAACTGGGAGAAAGCGTTAAAAGATGCAGTCGCTTAAATAAGGAACGCGTTATAGTATTAAAATGAGTAAATCACATCTACCCTTTGTATCTGTTATTACTCCTACCTATAATCGTAAACTTTTCATTCCGTATTTGGTCCAAGTCTACAAACAACAAACCTATCCAAAAACCCATATGGAGTGGATTATCTACGACGATGGCCCTGAATCGGTGGAAACCCTCTTTCTCTCCCTAACAAAGGACCTTCCCAATGTTCGCTATATTCGCGAAGAAGAAAAGAGTACGATTGGTGCCAAACGAAACCGTTTAAATAAAGAGGCGAAGGGGGCCATCATTGTTGCCATGGACGATGATGATTATTATCCACCGACTCGTGTGGAACATGTGGTCAAACAATTCCAAAAACAAACCAAGGTCGAATTAGCCGGCGCGTCCGAGGTTTATATGTTGCATACCGATAATACGGAAATGGTACGTCTTGGCCCCTATGGTCCCAACCACGCAACGAATGGTACCATGGCGTGGCGAAAAAGTTATGCCGACCACCATTTTTACAATGAAGATGTGACGCATAGTGAAGAAGTGAGTTTTCTAGAAAAGTATATTCATCCGATGATTCAACTCGACCCACTCCAAACCATGTTGATTATTAGTCACAAGGAAAATACATTTAGCAAGGGAAACTTTCGTGCCGATGGAAAAAACCCCTTTGTAAGAAAAACCACGTATAAACCACGTGATTTTATCAAGGATGCCAAATTGCGTGAATTTTATACATCGGTACTCACATCGTAAAATAGAAGAACCATGGAAGAAAATCCAAACCCGATTATCCGATACAATGCAGAAGAGAATCAATCCGAATATGACAGTGATTCAAGTAGTGATCATGGAGAATACGAAGACGACGATGAAAATTTACACATGTATCAACCACGGAATATGTTACGTGCCTTACATCAAGCGTTTATAAACAGTTGCGATGAAAAAAGTCCGAAAATTGAACAACCCAAGGAGATTACAATCCCCTTAAAATCCCATCAACGGGCGCTTATTTACGGTATGAAGGAATTTGAAAAAATGATGGAAACGGGTTTTACATTTCAGAATTACAAGGTCCAAAGTAATTATGGAATTTTAGCGGATACAGTGGGCGCAGGAAAGTCCTTGAATATTCTTGGACTCATTTCAACCATGAAACATCTTCCTGTCGAAGAACGTGCTTCATCCAAGAATTATGGATTATATCAAGGAAACCAAAGTGGATATATCTTAAAAAAACACAAGTATGATGAAACGATTCATAATCGGAATTTAATTATTGTACCGCACACCCTCTTTGTACAATGGAGGAATTATATAAAAACCCAATCATCTTTAAATCCAATTTATGTAAGTACACGAAAGGAAATCCAACAAAATATAAAGGAAATGTTTTATACCCATGATGTATTATTGTTGACGAATACCATGGCGAAAGAATTTTTGTCAGTCCATCGAAACTTTACGTGGCGGCGTATGTTTGTAGATGAAGCAGATTCGATTGAAATCAAGTTGGGAGTCATAAAACCCAAGGTATTTTTTACGTGGTGGGTGAGTGCGACTTGGCAAAATCTTGTATATCATGGGTACTCAATGGAAAAACTTGTATTGCAGATGGTGAAAAATGAGCCGACCCTCTTTCATCCAGATTTGTATACGTATTTGAAGAATGAATTTCCAGCCGAAAGTCAACGAACGTCTGCCTATTTTCGTACGCATTCCCAATGGATTTCCACTCAAAATATTCATCCCTTTTTTGCATCCATGTTTGTGTTTCGAAACAGTGACGCCTTTTTAGAATCGTCCAATGCAATGCCAGATATTTTCTACAATACAATCCTGTGTCATACACCGTATGGATTGCGGGTTGTGTCTGATTTTATATCCCCTGAAATCCACAATATGATTCAAGGGGGGGATTATCGTAGTGCATTTCAACATTTAGGAATTGATGCGGATACAAATATGAATTTGGTGGATGCTGTCATTTTTCGAAAACAAACAGAAATCGACCGCTTTGAAGAACGAAAACGATTGTATTATAAAAATGAAGATACCATTCAAAACGCAAACCGTGAAATTAAACGCCTTCGTGAACAAATCAAATCGATTCAAGAACGGTTTGCAAACGTCGAAGAAGAATCATGTCCCATTTGTATGAGCAACCCCAGTGATGAAAATCCTGCAACGATTACACCGTGTTGCAACCACATGTTTTGTTCCTCGTGTATTTTTCAAACGTTATCCGACAAAACCAACTCCCTTTGCCCCTTTTGTCGTACATCCATTCAATTACAACATCTCAAGGTGATTTCGAAACAACCCAATCCGCAAAATACCATTATAACACCACGTTTGCCGACAAAAGATGAAGCACTGTTTGAATTCTTACTCGAGAATAAGGACAAGAAGATTTTATTGTTTTCACGGTATGACAATCCCTTTCAAACAATTGGCAAAAAGTGTGACGATGAAAAAATAAAGTATCGATTTATTAAAGGAAATAAATCTGTCATTGCAAAGGCCATTGAAGATTTTGAAAAAGGAAAGGTGAATGTACTATTTTTAAATGCAAAGACGACAGGGGCGGGTTTGAATTTAATTCAGACAACTCATATTATTCTATTGCATAAAATGACAGGAGCCGAAGAAAAACAGGTGATTGGCCGCGCCTATCGACTTGGACGCACCGAACCCCTTCATGTAATACGAATGGAACATGAACATGAAACCTTGAAAACAACGTAATTATATTAATTCCCCCCGTTTGAGTTGAATATTTTGCTTCTTTTGTTGTTCTTGTAATGTACCACATACCATGGGTACACATCGAATGGGAATTTGATATGTATCATGAATTCGGCACATTTCCTTCCAGGAATTATACAAGGCGCTTTGGCGCGACAAGACACGGGTAAACACAAGATTTTCGGGTTTGGGTATATTTGCCGGTGGTTCTTGTTGATTGTACAAGATTTGGTTGGTACACTTGAGTTTCAATTGCTGGGTCAAGGGTAAAATTTGCCAACATTGATAAAAAAATGCCCAAAAGTCGGCCCAGTCACTAATATTTAAAATATTAAAGAGACGTTTGTACACATCCAATGCATCTTCTGCGTGTTGAAGACGTTGGGGAATATTTTCGTGCAAGACAAGACCGGCCAAATTGGCTTCATTGTTTTCGAGTGCAATAATTTGGTAGGGTTCGTATTCTCCGTATAGACAATACCATGCCCATTCCATGGACGCGTTTGTGCAACTACTGTCTTTGACGTGTACTTTTTGGTCCAACGAAGGATATCCTTGTAAATAACGAAATAAGACACGCAAGTCGCCGCACGTAATCACTTCTTCTGGAATGGACTGTTCAATGGTTTGTAAAATTTGTTCCGGTTTGGGGGGTTCTAAAATAATGGTTTTACATAAACGTCGAATCCGTTCCATAGGTCGTCCGTGCAATTCATTACATACGAGAATCAGTGGGTGACTTCGGTCCCCCGCCTTCCAATGGTCCAAAAATTCCAATAATTTAGAAAGACCCCCCTTTTCACCCCCACTCAACCCATCCATCTCATCCAATAAAACGGCCAACTTATCTGGACTCCCCGTTAAATACCATTCCTTGACACCGCCGTGCTTGAGCAAGGGAAGAATGGTTTTATCAAACGCAATTCCACTACGAGTGTGACTGGCATTAAATTCACACAAGGTATATCCAATCTTTTTCAAAACGCGATGAACAATGGTGGTTTTCCCAATTCCAGGGGGGCCAACAATCATAAAAGCAGGTGTATTTCGTTCCAATATCCACTCTTGTAATTGTTTTTCGGCATCCGGTTGAAAACAATATTCTTTGGTGGTACTATTCATCTTTGTAAAGAATGTACAACCATTTTAGACCCTTTTCTGGCGCATATTTATGCGGAAAATGTGCAACTATCACCATTCGTAATTCCTTCCCATGTTAATTTATTATCTTTGGCCTTTGTACACAAGTTATTTAATTGTGTCTTATTCATACCTGGTTGGTAGCGATAAGGAAAGTTTTTTTTTGTATCACCTTCGGCGACTTCTGCATCGGTAAGGCCATAGTCGGCACTAATTCCTGTTGGGTCAACACATGTATTGTTCATGAGTACAAAATAGTCGGGGCATGTATTAATAATAGGGGGCCAACTGCCGGTATATGTATTTTTGGGGTCTCCGTTGGCCTTAAACCATCGCATTCCGTAAAAGGTAAACACGAGGATAAAACCGATAAACACGAGACCTCCAGCAATACTTCGCCCACTCGAAAAGAGTGTTTTCGAAACACTAATCATGATGAAAATCACCAAGATAATATAGGCAATCAAGTAATAATTCCACATCTTCTTCTCTACTACAACTTGAAATAATTTTTAAGAGAAATCATGAAATATGTACATACTTTTTTGAAGAGAAACAATTATTCAAAAAAGTATATTGTATGATTAAACACCTATAATTTAAAGACGAGCAACAGGGGCGTAGGTGGCAGCAGTGTCCGAGTCAGCGCCCGAGAAGTCAGTACCAGGGAGTTCAATGTAGGCACTGTAGTAATCTTGGGCTTGGGTTGCAGTACCGAGGCCACTTGCACCACCAACACCAAAAGTACTGGCAGTCTTATCAGTGTACAAGAGTTGAACCTTGCGGAAAAGACGTCCGGAACTGATGACTTGCTTACCCATATCACGGTAGAGGGTACCTGCAGCAGTGACGAGACTGTTGACGGTGGACCAACCAGAACCGGCGGCAGAGACCGAGTTCACAGTGGAGAAGGTGGGGGCAATGTCAGTCCCGTTGTTAATGTATAACTTTCCAGAGAGGGAAGCAACCGAGACAAAATACTTGGAAGGAGTTTGACGAGTCGATTTGATTAAAGAGGTCATTTTTTCTATACCTGTAGCCAAGAAAAAAAATTACGCGATGCCGGTAGATTTAATTTTTCAAAATAGGTAGAATAGACAATGGATGGGTATGAAGCATCGTATGACCAGGCATTTTTGGGAACGACAAATCCAGGTCGTGTCAATTTGACCCACGTCCCTTCTGCCGGTGGAGCGTTACAAAATGCATTTGAAAACGGGTTTGGATACCGGACAATGGTCGAAAAAAATCCGGCCCCAGCCTTACTTCGTGGAAATTGGGAAGAGACGCCGGTAAGTAAATCCTTTTTTTCACCGGAGAATGTACAAACCATACAAACCCAAATCAAACAACGGGTTTTGCAAAAAAGTGGAGAGCGCCGGTGGGTCATCGACGACCAAGATGTGGATGAACTACAAATTGTAATGCGGTCCATGTATCTCCAATATGCAAAAAATGCAACGAATAATATACCCGGTCAAATACAAGAATTAAATAATCTTGTAGTTGAATACTGTGTACCAAAGATTATGACGGAAATTGAAGCCCATTTTTATTTTTTACGGGATATTAGTCAAAATTATACCCCCATGAGTCGCAGTCAAAACCTGTCGTCTGCCGGAACAAAAAGTTTACCCTTTCGCCAATTTATGTAATTTCCGAATTCATGGATTTCGCCAATTCATGTAACGCTTTCATTCTTCAATTACTTGACAGACTTTTTCTTTTTCTTCTTCTCTTCCACAAGAACTCCTTCTTGAGACGTTTCCAAAAATTCTAATGTGTTTTTCAGAAACAGATTATAACTTTCCGTAAATTCATCCAGTTCTTGGAGCCAGAGTGACACTTCATTATTCTTGTGATAGTATTCCAAGATTTCACGGGCCTTTTGGAGTTCCTTTTGGGCATGTTCCAGTCCACTCTTCTTCATCGTGTCGACGCGCAAGTGGAGGACATAATTATACGATTCGATTGCATCCTTCTTGTACGGTGCACTGCACGGAGGAATCTTTTGGGCTTGAAGGGACGAAACAAGCGCCTCATCACTTTGGTTGAGCAAGGCAATCTTTCCGTCAATGACGCCTTGAATGAAACGTGCCTTTCCGTCGAGTTCTTGAATGACCGTTTCTTGCATTGTAATGCATTGACTACGACGCGCGCGATATGCTTCAAGACGATGCTTGTAAAACACTTCGAGAATCTTTCCAACGCTGGAAAACTTGACAATATTCATGGACTCGTCAAATGCACACATGTTACTGGTCTTGAGATTGTTTACCAATTTGAAGGTCTTGACAAATTCGTCTTGATTGTTCTTGTATTTCATGTAGGCATCCTCTTCAAAGTACAGGGTGATTTTGACTTGAACGTCATTGCATGCATTCTTGAATTCCTTGAGCCCCACCTTTTTCCCTTCTTCGCCATTGTAGAAATCAAAGAGGAATTCCTTATAATCTTCACTCCAGGTTCCAACAGGCAATTCATGAATGAAGACACTTTTGGTCTCGTCTTGAAATTCATACAGACCTTGTGTGCTATATGACGTATCATCCTTCTTTTGAATGGTTCCCTTGAATCCAATATACCACGGTACAAGGTCGACGGTTTCGAAACTTTCCATTGTTCCATGCAGACGGTCTTTGAGAACACGTACAATATCAAGGGGATTGTATTGCGGAATAAAGGTGGAAAATCCAGTTCCAATACCGAGTGCGCCATTGACCAATACCATGGGAAGAATGGGATTGTAGTGTACCGGCTCAATGGTCATACCATCTTCGAGAAGACTTTCAAGAATTCCATTGTCTTCTTTGCGAAAGATTTTATGGGCAAGATGGTTGAGTTTGGTAAAGATGTACCGAGGCGCAGCACTTTCTCCTTTTTGACCCCCCTTGAGTCGAGACCCAAATTGGCCAATTGGTTCGAGCAAGTGAATATTGTTTGTTCCTACAAAGACTTGTGCCATATTAATAATGGCGTCGTTCAAACTGGCTTCACCGTGGTGGTAGGCGGTATGTTCTGAAATATATCCTGCTAGTTGACTGACCTTGACTTCACTGCTCAAGTGACGCTTCAAGCAACCGTACAAGACTTTGCGTTGCGACGGTTTGAGACCATCAATGACAGATGGCAAACTGCGCAGATTGTCTGAATTGCTAAAGTGAATCAGTTCTTCGTGGACAAATTTACTAAACGGAACCGACTTACTTTCTGGAATACACAAGTACTTTTTGGGGTCATACGATGCAAGCCATTGTTTGCGGTCATCGGCGCGTTTCTTATTAAAGGCCAAATCCATGGCATCATTGGTATTTTCATCGTAGCAATAGACCACATTGTGCATATTCCGAAACCAGTCACAGGCTTCGGCGGCGGACGACGTACCCAATCCCTTGTAATATTTAATATTGTATTTGGAAACGGCATCATCGCCCACCGTCTGGCGCCACTCTTCATATTCACTTTCACTGTAAAAGGACAGCACTTCTTTTCCCTTGGTGCATTTGAGCAAGGGAGTCATGAGGCAGCATACAAAGTTGTGTTGAAGGAGGGAAGGCCATTCACTATGAAAGAGATTCATAATAAGACCGCGAATATGAAAACCATCCACATCTTGGTCGCTCATAATCATAATACGACCATAACGGAGTTCCTTCAAATCCTTGTAGACCATTCCTTGTTTGAGACCCAGGATTTCCTTGAGAGCCACAATTTCTTCATTGCTATTAAACTTGTCACGACTAATATCCTTGACGTTCAAGAGTTTCCCACGGAGGGGAAAGACACCCCAATATTTACGGTCTGGGTCAATGACCTTGAGACCCGCTACGGCACTCGTTTTTGCAGAATCACCTTCAGTCAAAATCAGCGTCGTTTCCAGGGATTTTGCCGTTCCTGCATATTCGGCATCATCGAGTTTCTTGACGCGCACAATCCGCTTTTTCGAACCATCTGTTTTCTTGGTTTCACGCGCCGTCTTTGCATCGAGAATGTTTTGTGCATCTTCCAAAATACCGGCCTTGACAAGTCCATCAATAATCTTGTCACTCATATCTGGACTACTCCCAAAGTTTTTCGATGGCGTCGTCAAGGTTTCCTTGGTTTGACTATCAAAGGAGGGATTCACAATGACGGCGGAAATGAAGAGTGTCACACTATCTTTAATTTGACCCGGTTTCAAGTCCATCTTTTTCTTGGTCTTGGCGACGGTACACAGTTTCTCCAAAATCGCGCGCTGGACGGTTTCCACGTGTTTTCCTCCTTTGCGGGTATTAATACCGTTGACAAAACTAATGTGACGGTCATCGGGTGTACCTGCGTCATCACTAAAGAGATATTTTGTGGGCACAGCACCAATTTCCCAGCGAGGACCACACTTTTCAAAAGCAAATGATTTCAGAGCATCTTCCTTGAGAAACAGTTTAATAAACTTGTCAAAACTATCCGTCTTAATTTCTACGCCATTATAATCAACACGAACATCTTTGCCAACGCAGGATGCGATTTCAATGGCACGCGTATGAAAGACGGCCTTCATATCCTCGTGACAGTCATTTTCGTTTACCGCCACTCCACGAAAGCGAGCCAAATCTGGTTCATACACGACTTCGACAAACCCTTTAGTTGCCTTATCCTTGGTAATGGACGGTTTGTGGCACACGCTCATATTTTTTTCCCAAACTTGCTTGTACATTTGTTGCTGCTTTGGACTTCGCACGAGCACCGTGAAGCGATTACTAAACACGGACGCCAACTTTGCACCGTACCCATTTTTTCCTCCAACAATCTTTTCTTCGTCCTTGTTGTAATTGGACGATGTGAGCAAGTGTCCAAAAATCATTTCTGGAATATAGACCTTTTCCGTCGGATGCAATTCAATGGGAATTCCATCGCCGTCATTTTTGACACGAATGGTAAAGTGGCCATTTTCCATACCGGTACTAATTTCAATTCGTTTTACGGGCGTCAATGAACTATCTCCCTGGGACCGCACCAAGGCATCACGTGCATTAACAACTAGTTCGTCAAACGTCTTGTAAAGACCTGGATTGAATTGAATGGTACGATGGACCATGTGTTCGCGTTGCGCATCGTAGACCCATCGAGGTTCCGCCGAGGTTTCCACACTTCCAATATACGTATCAGGAAGTTCAAGAATGTGCTCGCGGTGACTGTGCTTCTTATATTGTGATGCGTCCATATTGAATATACACAACATAAGAAACAAATCGTATCAATTTTTTCATCGTTTAATTAGGAAGGGTACAATGCCAACAGAACGAGAAAAGAAATTGGCGTCAGACCAAAAAGAGGCAAAAACAACGTTAAAAGCCCGAATGGGGAAAAATCCGATGCGCGCCGATGTTTTGCGATTTGTAAAGTATCGTCGTGAAGGAAATAGTATTGACGAAGCATCTCGAAAAGTCTTGACTCAGCGGGTGGAAGAATATAAAAGTACGAAAAAGTTTGCCAAGACCCAGGGCATCAAAGGACGTCGTCGTGCACCACGACGTAAAACCCAAAAGAAGCAACGAAACTCGTATCAACCCATTGTAATTACGAATGAAAAGAAGAAGAGTGTTACAGTACAATCACAACAAAATAAGACCTATAATGTAACGGTAAAGTCTTCCTTGCCACTTTCTTCGGTGAAAAATATGAGTGCATGTGAATTATGTACACGGGAAAAAGAGTATAAAAAGGAACTTGAACAACTTCAAGAAAAGTATAAGAATGTGCTCGCAATCAATAAAATCACAAGTTCGCCCGTCACAAACAATCAAACACCGGTTTCTCCCAACAGTTCCACCAATCCAATGTCATTGCGGAATACAACCGAAAACAATATAAAACCAAATACCTTGGCAATTATAAATCAACCTGTTTCCAGCAATTCTTCCGATGAAACGACTCCCAATTTATTTCGGAAAAATGAGCCAGTTGTAAATAGTATGTCGGATATAAAGTCCATTGGTGAAAATATTGTCAAACCAACCAATGAGGATGATATTCTTCCATCAAATACCGGGGTAAATTTACCATCGACCTTCCCCGTGAATGCGTTCAACAATACGCAAAAATAGGTCTAAAGAAACAAATATGAATTAAATTAAACACAGATGTCCTCCCTCGCCGTTCCAAACGCAAATGGTAATCTTTTTGAGATTAAGACGATGCAAGCGTCCGTGATACGAACTCTTGTGGAAGCCCTCAAGGAGATTCTCACGGAAGCCAATCTTGAGTTTGACAGTAATGGAATCAAGATTATTGCCATGGACGAGACCCACACGGTCCTTGTATATTTACAATTATTGGCAGAACGATTTGTACAAGGGGGCGGTGAATATTATTGCCCTTCGAAGCATGTTCTTGGGATTAATATGATTTACCTCTTCAAGTTAATTCGTACTATGGGGAACAATGACACTTTGACCTTGTATTTGCCCGCCAACAATCCAAACAAGTTGGGGATTCGTATGGAAAACTCGGAAACAGCCACCACGACCAATTATTTCTTGAAGATTTTTGACACGAATGTGGACGAAATTCAAATCCCATCTCTTACCTTTTCGTCCATTATTACGATGAGTTCCTCGGAATTCCAAAAGCAATGTCGTGATATGAAGGGGCTTGGTGATGATGTGGAAAAGGTGGAAATTACATCCACGGGGGGAGAATTGTATTTCCGTTGTATTGGGGATTTTGCAGAAGCGGAGACGGTGCGTCGTGAAAACAATTCGATGAAGGTTGTTAAAAACTCGGGGAAATCGGGGGAAATTGTGCAGGGAATTTTCCATCTGAAACATCTAGTCTTGTTTACCAAGTGTACAAATCTGTGTCAGCGGATTGAAATGTATTTGAAGAATGATTTCCCCTTGATTATTTTGTATACGGTAGGAAATCTGGGAACGGTAAAACTCGTACTTGCTCCCATTAAAAACAAGTAAACAATTTGAAGGAAAAATTGACCTATTTCAATATGTTTGAAACGTATAGAAATAGATGGAAACCTTGTCGAATCCACAACGTGACCGCTTTCAAAAAGCAACGCAATACGACCCCTTATACTTACTCGATGTATCCATCAAGGACGACAACCGGTTGGAATGGAAGATTTCAGGGTCGACTCGAAATGTGTATACGGTATCGTGCAGTGAAGGAAAGATGAAGTGTAATTGTCCAGACCAACTCATGTATTCGAGTAAACTCCGTACGGTGTGTAAACATATTGTCTTTACATTGTGGAAGGTGTGCCGCTACCGTGATTATAATTATTATGAACACAAACAAATTACACCCGAAGTATTTATACAATTAAAAAACCACGCACTCCAGCGGGAAGGGTTGCTCAATGACCATGAAATCAGTGACCCCGCGTTAGTCAAGAACTTTGAAAATATTAAAAATAAGTCCTCTTCCTCTGCTAGTAGCGCTAGTGCGAGTGCAATTGAAGCGCGTCACATTGATGCGGATGATGAGTGCCCCATTTGTTATATGGCCCTACAGATGGGAGCGCCTCTTCAAGTGTGTGCATCATGTCGCAACAGTGTTCATCAAACCTGCTTTTCGAAATGGTTGGAATTTAATCAAACCTGTGTCTATTGTCGCGCGACATTTCATGTTCATCGTGACCCTGCCTCTTCCAAATATCAAAAAGTATAATTCATCATATATTTTCAAATATAATATGAATTGGTAGTATTCGTTTTTTATTAATGCTTTACAACAATCTTTTCTTTTGATTCTGAATTTGCAATGACGGTCGAAGTACCACCGTTTGCATGATTGATTTGGGTTTCGACATAGAATCCTTCATTGTATTTCCGTCCGCGAACGTACAGTACAAGGTATCCAAATACAACAAGGATTAAAAAAAGGGTGACACTATCCATGGGTTTCTACTGTGCGTTTAGATTTTTCTTTGGACATGAGGGGTATACATAATTTCACTATGGGATTGCACGTTTTCGTAGGAAACAAGTTCGGTTCCTTTATTAAAGGTTTGACAATCCTTATTCCATATTTTAATGACATTAAAGCACATACTTTTATCATTGACGCGTTTCGGGCTAATACTAATCCCTTGAATCACATTGTCTTTATTACTGACAACACTATTCATAAAGCATGCAAGAGTATATGTATAAAAGTATTGGACAGCCTTATTACGAGAAATACGAAGACTATAAGACCCCCCACGAATATTATGATAATTTTCGTAAAGGGGTGGTATAGAATCCTTCATAATAAACAGCATGCCATATTTAATTGCAATATCACCAAGTTCCTTCATCAACACGAAAAACTGACTGTAAGTTTCAAAGGAGCCAATCTTTTGATAGGATTCGGGTGTCCATCGTGTATCTGAAGGGTCGTGGTAATATAGCGTCCAGGGCCCAGTTGGAATTTTCGAATCCAACTCCATATGGGTTATATTAATATAGTATAGAAATACTTTAAGATGCCTTCAATTTTTTACAACAATTGATTATTTTTCAGTCACAAGCATTCCATGAACATACACAAAACAAGATGTTTCCAAGGAAGAATCCATTAAAAAGAGAGTATACTTTTTCTCCTTATCAATTTGTTGAGCATTATGGATGAAAAAACACTGTAAAAATAAATAGGGGTCCATTGTATGATGATTTTTTTCAATAATTTTGAAAGTTTCCATCCAAGGAGTAATATCAATGGTTTCCTTTTCATCGATAGTAATTGATCCACCAACATAATCATGTCGATACGTTTTTATGTGTTGGGTTGAATTGTACATGAGCCGATTTTCGGTGGGATAATAGATATATTGTGCAGGGTGTAAATTATAGGCGCGCGATACATCTTGACTGCTTACAGGAATATACGAGTTTGTGTAAAAATAATAACAAGGTTCTTCGATGGATTGATTGTATATATTTTTCAGCAAACGGTATTGTTTTTTAATTCCGTAATACAATACATCGATGAAATTGTACACTTGTAAAAAAAAGGCGATTACATTGGTATACCAGTCCATTTTAATCTAACTATGTAATTCTGATTTAAACTGTCTTTAGAATCTTTTTCCCATTCCAAGTACCCACCATCGTTTCCGCGGATTCGTCACTGTATACATTATTGAACTGGTCTTTATAATACATGTTTTGCTTGTAGAAAAGTTCTTCAAGTTCAATGGCTTCTTCCTCTTCTTCGACTTCTTCTTCTTCCTCAACCTCTTCTTCAACCTCAACCTCTTCCTCCACTTCTTCGACAATTTCCTCTTCTACTTCTTCTTCAACCTCTTCGACAATTTCCTCTACCTCCTCGACCTCTTCTTCAACCTCAACCACAATTTCCTCCTCATCCGGTTCTTCTTCGACAATTTCATGAACCGATTCAACGTCTTCCTTCTTTGGAGCAATTTCGTCCCCAGGTTCTTCAATTTCAATCAGATGTTCTTCTTCGCTTTTAATTTCGGAAACCACTGAACTTTCTCGACTGAGAGGATAGCAATAGGATTTATATTCTTGGGGTCGTACAATGGTATTTTGATTCGAGGGGTCTGGATACATTTGGAGGAGGGGAAGTTGATGTTCCAAATCTTGGATTCGAAGACCCATGTCAATAATACTATGATTAAATTCGGAAAAACTTTTTCGTACAAAGTTTTCAAGTTCCATGATGCGTCCTTCAAAATTACTCATCGTGGGACTTGGCGGTTGGGGGGCACTTGCGACGGAAGAAAATCCGTCACGAAGACTACATTCCAGAAGTGCTACGGATTGTAGCATGGATTCGCGAAAGGTGCGCAGTGTTTGGTGAATGTGGTCGGCCATGATAATACTATATTCGAATACAAATTTACAATTATCAATTTTTTATGCATTTGTGCGCGGCTTGGTTTGAATATTCAAGACCGAATCCAATGTATTTGCGTGCTCTTTTAATGGTTTGGACCGTTTCAATTTAAAGTCGCCAGGTTCGGTTTTGTACGACGGATACGCAACTGGATTTGCAAATGAGTTGTGAATATTGGTTTCATAAAAGTCAATAGGTTTTGTGTCCATCGACGATAAAATACTTACCATGGGTGGCATATGAATATCGACGCGCACGTTTTGTTTATCACACATTTCGTGGAAATCTTCCGCACGGATGGGTCCACCAAAACGTTGGAGGGTTTCGCGACTGGGGGCAGGATAAATCCGTCCATTATAGTTGTTCCCATAAATATGATTAATATAGGAAATCCGTTCCCATCGAACATGATTATCCAAAATTTCCGACAATAAATAGGCCATGGCACATTGTGGCGTACAAAAGTTTCCGTAGACATTCCACACATTTGAAATCTTTTCCTTTGGAATGACGCATGGTTGATTTGTGAATTGTTCACAGCACCAGAAACAAGCAACGTCCACCGATGAAGGAAGGACCTGGGTGGTTTTTGTGGATTGATAACACACCAACAATTGTGATGGACCATAATTTTTTCGTACCACGGGTTTTTCAACAACCTTTTCTTCCTTTTCGACCACGGCTTCATTTTTGGTGACCACCGTTGCTTCCTCAGAAACTTCTTTTTCCACCACAATATTATCTTGATTTTCATAGGTGGCTTCCATTGAAAATGGGTCGGTTTCCCCCACATCAAACCCTTCTGGATTCATAGGAGGGTTGGGGTCATATGTCACAAGGGGGTCTTGAAACGTCATTTCATTACTATGAATTGGTAAATGGGCAATCAAAGGGCGGCTCAATTCTTGTGTAAAGTTTCCTTGAATTCCACTTTCCGTAACAATGGCAACCACTGCATGTTTTGTCTTTTTCCGTTCACGTTTGGGTTTGAGTTCCACCATGGGCATGACATCACTGTTGAGTGGATTGATTTCATTCTTTTCTTGAATAATATTTTCGGAGATGGATGTCACCGTTGCATTCTTTTTACGACCAGGCATATTTCTAATTACATTATTCAAATATTCTTTAGGTTCCGACAGTTTTACGTCATATTAAAGAACTTATCATTATACTGTAATAAGGATTTGCCATGGAGACGCTCGAAACCATTCCCAATGAGCGTGTAAAAAATATATTAAAGGTAATTCGCCAAGACAAAAATCGTTTGCGCCATTTATTATTTTACGGCCCCCCAGGGTCTGGCAAAACATCGACGGCGCGAACCTTTATTCAGAGTTGGTATCCCAATCAAAAAATTCCTCCAGGGTCGACACTTTTTTTGAATGCCTCGGATGAACGTGGGTTGGAAAGTATTCGTGAGCGGGTCTTTCCCTTTTTAAACAGCAAGCCCTTGTTACCTGAGCATTGTGCCTATCCGCGATTTCTTGTGTTTGATGAAGCCGAAACACTGACGCAAAGTGCCCAATTGTCGTTGCGTTCTGTATTGAGTTCCTCCCCCCTTGAATATTGTTGCATATTGTTTTTGGTCAATACCTTATCTGGAGTTGAACAGGCTCTGCACCATCGTTTTTTGCGCATTCGGTTTGACCCCTTGCCGTCCGAATGTTTGGCGGAACGAATCAAGTTATACGCCCCTAACAACAGTGCACCGACCCCATTGGATTCATTGCGCCTTCGTGGAGACCTTCGAATTTTCATTCACAGTCCGAATGCAACACAGCGTATGGCAAAAGAAGTCTGGAATTGGTTTCATACCAAGGACCAGAAAATGGATACGATTGGTCGGTTTACGCTTGAAGATTTGTACTGGTTTTGTATGGTATTTGGAATTGTGGACCATGAATTGGTGTGTAATATTACCCATTTATCGCAACCAGGGGTCATTCGAATGATGCCCCAAGATTTGTTTGTGCAACACGTGTATGATTTGCGACGACGAATTCTCGAAAAAGTTGATTCAAAATTAATCCATACTTAAACATTATATTACGATGGAAGAAATACAATCCGACAATTACGCAAAAGAGTTGCTTCAAGCGACCCCCTTGCGTATTTCGACAAAAACGGTGACGGCCAACTTTTCCACGACCATTCAACTCAAATCATTGTTTGAAAACATCCATCAGGTCTTGATTCCCCTCTGGTATCCAGGCGAAGGGATTTTGAAGATGGAGTTTGAATCCATGGTGATTGGGTCGTGTGTTCGCGATGAATTTAGTAAACGTCAAGTGAGTGATAAAACCTTTAACAACCAATCTACACTTGTGGTACGAAAAGCCATTGACATTGAAAAGACCCAATTCAAGGAAGTCAATTGCAAAATCTTTACAAATGGGGGAGTTCAAATGACGGGAATTCCCAATGAAGAATTTGGAGCGTCCGTTCTTGACTGGCTTCTCAAGGAACTTCTTACGATTGTTCCCAATGGAGAACCCTTCTTTCAAAAACCGGCATCGATTTCCAAATTTCGTGTGGAATTGATTAACAGTGATTTTAAAGTGGCGCATCCCATTAAACGTGACGTGATTCACAACATTTTAACTCGAAAATATGGGCTGTTTAGCACATTTGAAGGGACGATTTATCAGGGGGTCAATACCAAGTATTATTATAATGAGGCAACAACCCGTCCCGAAAAACCAGGGATTTGCTTTTGTACCAAAAAGTGTAAGGGAAAGGGGGATGGATGTGGCAATGGTGAATGTAAACGGATTACCATTAGTATTTTCCAAACCGGTAAAATTATTATTACGGGTGCACGGTTTTTGAAACAATTGGAAGAGGCGTATACGTTCTTGAACGCAGTCATGGAAACTCATGTGGAAGAAGTATTACGGCTACCGGATGAAAACGAACCTCAAATTGCGATAAAACCCAAACAACGACGTGCTCCACGGAAAAAGAAGGGGCTCCTAAAAGTTGCGTAAAACACTATAAAAAAAGTTTTTGGCATGTCGTAGAATAATTCAAATGGCCGCCCCTGCTTCCAATACTGCCCCACTTGTATTAAATACACAGCCCGTCGCAAAAGAACTTCCGGTTCCTGCAGCATCCACCCTTGTCCAAGCCGCAAAAATTGCCCTCGAGCAAGATAAGCCCATTCAATTGGACTATTATGTTGATACCCTCTTGAAACGTGCTTTCATGGGAGAGGATGAACAAACCAAGGAAAAACTCTTGGTCAAAAGTGCCGATGAATATACGAGTTTAATCAAGAAGATTTACAAGTCGGACCCCGATTATCTAGTCTTGACGGAAAACAGTTTGTATGTGGTGAGTGGCAAGATTGAAAAGAAGCGTATTCAAGCATCTTCCATGCTCAACAATGATTAGATGCCTATATTTTTTGATTGTTTGCAATGCAAGAAAAATTGATTTTATAATGTAAACCCTTGCGGGTATAGATTATAAATATGGAAGACGAAATTGTTGTACCGGTAAAACCCTTTTATTTGGGAATATTTGGTACGCGGAGTGATTTGCAATATGATTCAATCATTGAAGACATTTTGATGCCCATGTTTGAAGTTGTGGAACGTATTCCGGAAAAAATCGTAGGGCCGTCCGAAGGATACAGTACCTTGTACTTGGAAAAGTATGCAACATCGCACAATATACCGTGGAAGACGATTTACACAGATTGGCAAAAGCATGGTCGTAAGGCAACCTTTATGCGGGATTACACGGTGGAGCGCGAATGTAACTATGCCCTCGTGTTTTTGAATAAAAAAACGCAAACGTTGGAAAAATATGCGGAGCGACTTACGAAAAAGGGAAAACATGTGTTTACGTATGATTACAAGAATACCTTGTCATATTATGCATTGGAAGAACCTGAACCAGAACCCGTCATTCAATCTACGCCAAAAATAAAATCCCAGACGTCCATTTTAACGTATTTTGGAAAATAGTCTTGCAATTGCGTATTTTTTTACAAGATATATGATAGAAATGGCCAAATACAGTCGGAAACATTCTCGCAAGCACAGTCGCAAACATTCTCGGAAACATAGTCGCAAGCACACGCGTCGCTATCGTGGGGGTGCAAGTCCAATGGGCCTAAGTTTGCGTCAAGGTCAAGTCTTTGCACAAGCACATCTTGGTCAACACGGTGGTGTCGCCGATTACCCGGGTCAAGCCTTTGGGGGTCTCTCATTACCTTCCGACTTGGTCGCCAGTGCCCGCGTTGGACCCACCCTTGATGCCTTCCAAGCCATTGCAGGGATGAAGGACCAAACCGGTGGACGTCGTCGCCGCCGCACCCATCGCAAGAGCCGCAAATCCCACCGCAAGTCCCATCGTAAGTCCCATCGTAAGTCCCATCGTAAGTCCCATCGCAAGTCCCATCGTAAGTCCCACCGCAAGGGCCGCAAGGGGTCCCGTAAACAACGTGGTGGTATGGCGCCCTTAAGTGTCATGGGTCAACCCCTTGTTTCTGGGTCTGCAGCCAGTCTCGGGCAAAACCATGAATGGGACCAATTTTCCAACGGAGCCGGTCCCGCTGATTTCCGTCGCCAATAAATACCCTATAATATAATTTAAATAGTTTAAATGTTATTATAAATATTATGAAAACACAACGGGTCTACGAAATATTGGAAAACAAACCCCAAGAATCACCCTGGTACATTCCACGAATTGTGATTTGGAATTACACAGTAAAACCCGATTTTTTCATCCTCAAAAAAGATGCAAAAATATTTGATACGTCGACCCAAGAGTTTTATAAGGAATTTCAAGAAAAGATTTCGCAATATCCAGACCATCCGCTCTTACAAGAACCCCCAGTGCAAACCAAACAACAACAAATTGGAAATACCTTTTTAAAAGGATTTAATCAATATACTACTCCAAATTATGAAGACCAGTTATATATATTATTAAAAGACTTTTTCGGAATGGATTATGATGGATTTGTGTGTGAACATTTTTTAACAAAGGGAAAAAAGATTGCACTCTTTCATACAAATGTATTGGAACCGTATACAACTTCCTACGTACCTACGAATGAAATGATAAAGGATACTCCATGCATGGGTGCAATTCGTATCATCAATGGACAGGCGTATGCGCATAAATCGGGCTTGACGGACGAAGAAATGGTACAACAATTCCGCCCTTTATAAATGTTTGTATACATGAGCCCCATCCGGTGCAACCACTTTTTCATACGGAAAGAGTGTTTCCAAGAGCGTTCGATGTTTTTCGAGCAATTCCTTTTCATCCGCGCGTGTGCTGACAAAGACGGTTACACATGCGTTACCGTATTCTTTTTGTTTATTGGGCATTCCGCAACGAATATATTCAAAGAGTTGACAACTGTTGGTGCCAGGGGGGATTTGAATATACAAACCGTCTGGAAATCCAGGATGGTGCTCCAACTTTTTTATGCATCCCAAAATACTTTCACTCAAGGAAATATGGCAGGTCGTAAATAATTGTTGGTCTTTGCGCTCCCAGTTTTTTCCGTCGTCGGCTTCCACCAGACGAATCATCACATCGCCGGCTTCTTCGTATCCTTCAACGTGACTACTTTCCTTTTCAAACACAATGGTGTCGCCAGGTTTCATACCTGGCTCAATATGAAGTTGAAATACATTTTGGTCTTGATAAAAACCGGACCCGCTGCATGTCCAGCATTTATTCGTTTTTAAGAATCCCTCTCCTTTACATCCATCACATGGCATTGTACTTTGCATCATGACCGGACCCATTTGTTGAACCACATGTACCATACCACGACCATTACATTTCCCACACGATTCCTTGCTGGTATATTTCTCCCCTTTGCAATCTTTACAAAAACGTTGCCGATTCATATGAAGACCTTTTGTACAACCGTGGTAAAAGTCGTGTAAACTAATGGGTACATCCAACACCTTGGTTTCTGGGCGTTTTCGTTTGGGAGGGGGTCCAGGACGTCGACCAAATCCCATGGGAATATTAAACATACCGCCCATAGGAATTCCAAAACCCCCACCTCCAAACAGATTTTCAAAAATATTGGACATATCAACCCCACCTCCTGCTCCTTCACTCCCAGGAACCACACCGGTTTGGTCGTACATTTTCCGTTTATCGGCATCCATCAATATTTCGTACGCTTCATGAATCTGTTTAAACTTTTCAGGGTCCCCTCCCTTGTCTGGATGGTGCACTAAGGCCAACTTAATATATGCCTTTTTAATTTCTCCATCGGACGCCTTTTCATTTTCCACGTGAAGACGTTGATACAACTCCTTCACCATTCTTTTACATAGCGTTAAAAAAGGTTTAAGCATCATATACATAGTATAAAAAGGAATATGCAAACATCCATTATTGGTCAGGAAGACGCTCTCAATATATGTAAACGCGCCTTGGAAAATCCAACCCATTTATTTTTTTACGGGTCCCATGGAATTGGGAAAACAACCATGGCCTACGATTTTCTTGATTCGTATGCGCGTCTCCATGACATCCCTGCACGAAATCCAGAAAACTTTTTGTTACTGACGGCGGATGTGGACCGTGGGATTCATACGATTCGTGCAAAGTTGGCCGATTTTACAAAAGGTGCGCCGAAGAAAAAGGGGGTATTGCGATGGGTCTTTATTGACGATGCGGATTCATTGCCTGAAGTTTCGCAACAGGCATTGCGCCGACCCATGGAGCAATATAATCATTTGACATGTTTTATCTTTGCCGCCAAAACGAGTGAGTGTTTAATTCCAGCCTTGCAATCGCGTTGTCAACCCGTATTTTTTACACCCGTATCGTTACAAATCTATAAAAATGTTTTACTCGAAAAACTCGACTATCAAATTCAAGATGAAGCCGTAATTAATTGGTTGATATCGATGAGTTTATCCTCGGTATCCGAATTTTTATCCTTGGTGCAATTGCTAAAGTGGATTCAACCCAAGAACCCCACGTTAGAAGATACACGGGCAATTTGTGCATCCCATGAATATCAAAAGATTATTCCGCTGGTCAATGCAATTTGTGCGCACGACAAGACCAAGATTTACACGCATATTAGTAATTTGTGGCAAAATGGCATGTCCTTTGAAGATATTCTTCACGCCATTCATCAAACGAGTGACTTGTATTTTGTCTTGGATTCCCATTCCCAAGAACTCTTGTTTACCTTCCTTGTTACCGGTTGGTCGTTTCATGCCCAAAGTCGTTGTAGTTTTTTGGACCTCTTGTGTTGTCTGATGGATTCAAATCTCATGTAAAGACTTTTTCTTTTATAAAAGTAGACGATGCCGTCAAAGCACCACATTTTCGCCAAAATTCCATCCTGGGAATTAACTCAGAATTGGCTCGAAAGTCTCGGTGTCGGCAGTCTTTTTCCCTGTGAATTTACGTTAGGACAGTTACGCGAAGATAATTTTACAATTCTGTATGAAACCATACGTATGTACTACTTGCCCCATAAACGCGCACACTTTTTCTCCCAACCAATGATTCGAAAAGACTGGATTCCGATT
>JACCDO011155172.1_pt1 | contig 46060 bp, 59 predicted proteins | sample 7446101 | NCBI WGS metagenome assembly JACCDO01 (sample SAMN15323440, study PRJNA562643) | freshwater metagenome | isolation source: river surface water | place: USA:Blue River Watershed | collected 2017-08-16 | reverse complement strand
TTGTTATCTCCTTCCAAAGATAACTACAAGTATACGCTTACCTAGATAAATGTCAAGTGTCCATTTGTAAGGACCTCTAAGGCCATTACCTTTGTGCCCCCAAAGTTGCAAACCCCACTGTGTATCCAACGCACTATATTTCAGTGGTTTCTTTGGATACCAGCGAAACCTAATCACGATTAAACAACTCTCGCATCCTTGCAAGCTGGCGCTCTCGCACTTCTGGCGGAGTCACATAAGGCTCAATCTGAATATCTAGATCAGGGTACTCTTTCTCAATACGGCGGCGAGCGCCACCGATATCGTGACCAGCTTCCTCGTGCTTATCTAGATGAGCCAGCGCCTCACGTGGAGTTTTCAGCTCTAATAACCACTCGTCACTGTCAATCTCTTCAGCTAGCCAGCAACCGCAGCATTGAATGAATCCACCAACATGCTCAAAGATGTAAACATCAGAGCTACTAAATCTTTCAAAGCTCATTAGCTCATTTTCCTTAAAATCTCTACAACTAAAGCTTCTGCAGTTTCGTCAGAAAATCCTTCAGAAATAAACTTCTTCTTCATACCGCCAAGCAGTTCACCATAAACTTGAACAGCTTCCATCATCTTCGAAATTTCTTCTGGATTCACTTTTGCTCCTACCCTAGTATGTCTTTCTTTGCAATAGCCAAGAACACGTCCAGAATATCTTGACCTTCTTGGACCTGCTCCCATGCCTTACTAGCATAGAACTCTAGGTCTTCGTATCGCATTTTATCATTAAGGGCGTCTACGCTAACGTATCTACCCTCGGTGTCACAGCTATTGCATATAGTTTTGTACCATCCACCAGTAGATTTAAGCACAGCAGTAGGGTCATACTTAATGCCTTTAGCGGGGTTAGACATGCCGCTGGAGTTTCCACATACTTCACAAGTTTTGCTGGAAAGGCGCTCTGCCCTACCAACCACAGCGTCCATTATTTCTTGCGTATCTCGATCAGCCACGCTTCCGTAGTAATAGCGAAGATTTCCGAACTTCTCTTTGATTTGTTGGATTTCGTAGTCAGGATCCAGACTAGCTAGAAGTCTGTCGCAATCTTCAACAATCCACTTCCAGCCACTAGGCGCTATACACCCATACCAGCCTCGCGTCTTAAGACGTTTGGCGTTAAGTTCTTCTTGCCAAGAATTAGTTTCGCTCATCGCCATCCCCAACTATGTTGGTCATGCGATAAAACTTGATATCAGTCTCTGCCTGCTTAGCCATATCGGAGCCCATCTTCATAAGCATCTTAGCTACTTCTAGCTTCGCGTATATATCCGCGATTTGATCGTTGGAGTACTTAAACTCGTTATTCTCGCTCATCGTTTTCTACCATCTTTCTGATTAAGTGGATCGTCATAAGGGCGTCCTCTTCAGAATCTAGCAGACTACTTTCCAAATTGTCAAGCACATGCAACCAGCGAGTTCTTTCCGACATTTCACCGAGGGTAAAACCAAACTCACAAGCTTTATCCACAGCGTCGTTTAAGCTACCGCTTTTCATAGCCGTGATTACTTCAGAGATATCTATAACCTGCATTACGGAGCTACGCGACCATTCTTATTAAATGTCTCGTAGGTGATAGGCATCTTCTCGGCAAAGAACCCCTCCATCTTCTCAGCTACCATTTCGATCTCTCGCTGCGGGAAGGAAGGAACTTTGCTGTCTGGGTGAATCGTGCGAAGGCTTAAGAAGTTCATTAGGCTTCGCGCATTCATGGTCACATACATGCTTGAGTAGATATTAACAGGAAGCGCCATGCGAGCAACTTCTCGTGCGATTCCCTTCTCTAACATGAAGACATACTGGTCATACGCTTCAATAGAGGATTTTTCAATTGCCTGCTGAGCCGCATACACCTGCGTATCGCTGCCTTGCTCGAAAATATAAGCTCCTGGCTTCCCTACCTGAAGCAGCTTTCGCTGGTGGTCAGGCATGTAAAAAACTGGCTCTAACTGCTTATAGCGGCCTGACTCTTCGTTGTAGCTGGCGATACGGTGGCGCATGAACTCGCGGAAGACAAAGATAGGTGCCTCAATATAGAACGTGAAGGCATTGTGCTCGAAAGGTGAACCGTGACGGTCGCGCATTAGGTAGTTAATTAGACCAGCATCTTTCTCTAAGTCCACTACCTTCTCGTGGTTTCCACTTACGGTGGATACTCGAGCAGCCATTGCCACGTCCGAGTCTTTGGCCATAGAGTTTACAAGTTCAACAGTTACATCGCTACGAAATTTAATGTCCATGCCGTAAGTCTATAGCATTTGCGAAGTCTTCGGCAGCATGCAGATGATAATGACGCCCCCAATGATTTCTATCGTCTGCAATATAAAATCTATCCCCGTCATTGTAATCTTGGTGACAATTAGGGTACTCGTTAGTATCTGCATAGAATGGATACCCATGCAATTCTTTAAGTTCGATATAGCTATTTTTTAGATCATTGTCTATATCTAATAAATACTTGGAACTTTGTAGATCATATTTACTCCAACTTGTCCAGTAAAATTTAATACCAAGCAATTTACAGAGTCTATTTATCTGTATAAGGCTAGTGGCGGCTAGATATTCCACATATGGAGTCGAGCCGACATAAGAATTAGAGTCTCTTGATTTATTCACATCGGCTAGGACGTACTCTAACTCTAAGTTTTTTAGTTTCTTTTCTAGAGACTTCTGATTATCAGCCTTAAGGCCAATAATTTTTTCTTCAAGCCCAAAATAATCTGGTCTCCCGTCATCAGGGGCCATAAGAATTAAACGTTTTGGTATCCCATACTGATTAAAATACTCAAGAATTTGGCGTTGCATAAACTGCAAAGATTTTCCAGGATATCCTAGAACATTATAATTTTGCCCAACTCCCATAAGCCGAGCTAGATAGTACGGCCACGTATCTTCATGCGACAATCCAAGACCATACGTTACAGAACACCCAACTGCTAAAAATTCTACGCCAGAAGTAAATTCGGGGCCTCTGTGTCCAGCACTATTTAGGACCTCATCAGTGGTTACTAATGGCATATCCCCGTCATTAAAGATATCTATAGTATTTTTTGAATCCTTCAAACCGACAATGGCAGCCCACTTTAATAGACTACCTATATGCATCAGCTTGCCATTTTCGTCTCTAGTTTCCACGGAGCTTCCTGACAAACTCTTCTGCTACATGCATATGGTAGTGGGAACCCCAATGATCATTATCAGATGCTATGTCATAGTTTGAGCCAGAGGGTGAGTGGCAGGTATCAAAAGACGTTAGATTGTCGCCGTTCTCCATCTCCATACTAAAAAAAGATTCAAAATCAGAGTAAGTAGCACGAACTCTGCGAGAATCCCATGTTGTCCACAACAGCTCAATGCCGAGCATCGAGCAGATAGAGTCTAGAGTATAGATCGCGTTAATCGACATGAGAGTGGCATAGTCGATATCTTGGAAGTTTAGAGAATTAGGTGGGCTCTCATATGAAAGCTCCTCAAATTTATTTAGCTTTATCCTAATTGGATTAGCATTTGCAAGGATAGCACCATGCTGATCTGGCATAGGCTCATAGAGGTCAACTCGCCTAGGCTCTGGGAGTAGCGCTAATATACGCTTAGGCTTTCCAACATTAACTATGTACGACAATACTTGACGTACCATCTTTGCAATGGAACCGCCAGGGTAGGCTAGTAGATTGTATGTATATCCAAGATCTTTAGCTACTAGGTGTCCCCAGGTCTCCTCTAACTCTAGGCCTATCCCATAGGTCACAGAGCATCCAACAATTAAAGCATCTACGTCCGATACGAACTCTGGGCCACGGTGGCCATTAGAGTTGGATGTATAGCTCCGATTGTCCCGTTCAACGTATAAAGCTTCATCAGGTTCTGTATTTATATACGACCATACTATGTCACTATATATACGTTTTATAGACGAGAATTCTTTCTCACCATTTCTCATTTTCTACGCTCTTCTGGAGAAAAGTCTTGCCAGTCATAAAAACTTTTCTCGGAGCCAACATTTTCAGCTCTACCGTAGAAAAAGACTAGATTCTTACGCTCTCCTGATGTTACAGCAGGCACTTCATGAATGTGGTCAAAGTCCCCTGGGAAGAGGACCATGTCACCAAGTTTAGGAATTATCTCTAAATCTTGTTTAGGAAATAAGATTGTTCCACCCAGGAAGTCTTCACCGTGGTTGTTTAGATACAGAAGACCAGACCATTCCATCTCTTCAGGAGTTCCATCTGGCTGAAGTGGATTTCCCTCTAAGTCAGTGGTGTCTGAGTGTAGGTCGTTCTTACCGCCAATTTTCATGTTTTGATAGTTCGCCTGAGTTAAACCAACATTTTCAACACCAAATACTTCCTCAAAAGTTTTTTTAACTTTAGCGAAAATAGCGCTCAATAGCCTTGTTCCATCATTTTCCTGCTGAGGTTGGAGGTTCATGATCGGAGGCTCAGTGATGCCAGCCTTCATAGCCATAGCCGAATTAGGCCATCCAAGAGCAATATCAATACCATCTCTAGGGCTAGGCTGAGCCAGGGGATCCAGCAAATCAATTAATGTTTTTGCTTCTTCTTCAGTCACAAAGTTTTCAATAATTAAAGGGTACTTAGCCATTCTTCTCTCCAATATCTGGCAGCTTCGGATCAATTCCGCATGGCTGCGCCTCTAGTTCCACATTTAAACTTTTAGCTACTTCATACAGATTTTGCTTAGTCTCGCGTTTTCTCTGACTTTCACGCTCTCGCCTAGCTTGCTCAAAAGACGGGTCCCACTTATTGTGAGCTCTAGTCAGATCTTGGTATATAGAGCTAGCTAGCTTATCTAAGTCAGTAGATTTTGAAGACATAATTTGATCATCAGAGTAGTTTTTAATGTTCTTTTCGTTAATATTCAACAATTTGTAGCTGTCATTTCCAGAAAAAATACTATTTAAGTAAAGTTTTGCTTCTAAGCTTTTAGCTAGATCAGATAAATACATTCTGCTTTTCGACATTAAATTACTGTTAGAGCTAACTATCAAAATCCCAGATGCAATCAGGCTCTCATATACAGCTTGTATAGTGTCATTTTCAGTTAGGTCAACAAAAACATCTACGGATGCCAACTCTAACTCAAACGGTTCATTAGCAACTGACAGTTTAAATGGATATGGCCTGGCACTAATTAACTGGGATAGAGCAGATGCCAGATCAGTAGAAGACTCGTCGGTAAGCGCAGTTATTCTGAAAGTGTTTTCCATTTTTCCTCTAATGCTTCTAAATCTGCAGGAGTACCTAAATCAATAAAGGTGTCCAGCATTGCCACCTTAAATTTTCTGCCATTATGTATGGCAGCAGAGTGTACGCTACTTATATACACTTCACCTGGTTCTAGCTCTCTAGCAACGTCTAGATACTGGTAATACATGCCAGAGTTTTTCCAGAAGCAGATACCAGCACTTGCAATGTTTCCGACAACTTTTTTCTCTACCATAGAAGTAGCAATCATATTCTCATCGATTTCTACGTAAGAGTATCTAGATTCATCACTATTGAAACAAAAAATAACACCGTCTACAGACTCATCAGCTAGTGAATTTTTTATTTCTTCTTCTAGATTCCCTAGGATATATTGATCTGTATTCACTATAAGAATAGGAGACTCGGTCCCAACTAAGTCTCTAACTACTGCCGAGCTTTCTCCAGGGCCATTAACATATCCATCTTGAATCTCTACCGTTATAGGTCTAAGATCCTTTACGTGCGCGTAGATTAAATCCCCAGCTTCTACAGCAGATAGACCTACGTTGCTGGAAATTAAATATGTGCAGACAAAATCTAGTTCACCCATGAGCTCCACAGTATTCTTCAAAGAGAATACAGACATCGGAGTGTTAAAGACAGGAATCATTGTCTTGTGGGCACCAGAATACTTTTGATCAGTAGAGAATCTGGTACCTTGACCAGCAGCTAGAGCGAGAAGTTTAATTTTCCCAGTAGACATACCAATCCGTCCTATAGTGAATTTAAGATGTTTTTACAGTTTACCAGCAAAGCTGCAACCCTCTGTAGGTCCTCTAAATGCATTGGAATCATGGACAGGAACAACGAGGCTTCATATACCCTAAGTAATTCCAAGCTTATATCATTTGCTTCTAGGTAATCTTTAAAGACTGATTCCTTATACTGATCCTCGGGCGAAGAGTATATTTCTAGTGCACAGTGTTTTAGTGTTAAGTCATACTTGCCGTACAGTATGTAGTCATACTTTCCGAGCAACGATTGACTTAATTTGGCTAAGTCATAGTACTCATCTAAGTACATATACTCTATACCTTTAGGGTCAACTAGAGATATAGAGCAGTTACTTTCATCCCAGAGTATATTAGATAAAGTTAGATCTCCGTGGGAGAGAACAACTTTTTTGGTTTTTCGCACTTTTGAATACTTCTCGTACTTTTCCCCCAGTTCAACTAGTAAGTCATCAGGAGTTATGCCGTTCATTTTAAGTAGAACTGAATGACTAGACGATCTCCATATACTATTATTCAAACTCTCAACTCTGGCTGCAGTTTTACCAAGGACAATAGCACTACCGAAAAAAGACACTACCCGAGGGTCCCTACTGTAGCTCGCTGCTACATCTCGATAAGTTTGTATTTGATTGAATAGTTCAGAAAAAGATTTATTCGACATCGCCCCCGTGACTAACTGCTCTGCCGCATTTGCCACAGGCAACTCTTCCATATCGTAAGAGGAAACGTAGCTATCACTGGTAAAATTTATAGGCTGGACAAAATACTTAGAAACCGCAGAAGGTAAGGCATACCAGTAGTCATACTCGGCTTTTAACTTGTCAAAGTCCCGCGATGTCTTTCTGAGCACCCCCGAACCTTCGACTCTTTCTATAGAGTTGAAGTACCTAGTTTTATAAGTCTGTGTCATCTAATATAGACACCATCTCTTCATGTGACATCGGTCTATTCTCTGCTAAAACTCTAAGATTAAGTGGAATATAATCCATACCTCTAATGTCTTTGAAGTATCCATAGTCAAATCCATATATTGGTATGGCATGGATTTCAATTAATTTAGTTCCAGGGCGCGAAACAAATAACTTCGAAAAGCCAGCACCAACTACACCTGCAATATGAGTAGCTGTCATAAAGTGTTGCAGCTGCTCCTCGTAGGGGAGTTCCTCTAGGGCAATACTTACATATCCGCGTTCAGTGAAATACTCAGATAATTTAGAGTCATCAAAATATCTTTCGGAAATTAAATGACTGTAGTCTGGATTATCTCTGACCTCATCGAGTCTGCTATTTACATCTTTTCTAGTTATAAAAATCTTTTTTGGAAGGGATTCATCTATAGAAACTACAGACTTCACTTTTTCAGTCAATATGTTCAGACCACCTGAACCGTATGGAGTTCTATCTGTCCAAACTGACTTATACCACTCATCAAATCCTTCATTTGTGTAGATACAACGAGGAGCCAGCCCATGAGGTTCAAACACATATTGCTCTAGGAAAATATCTCCAGTACAGAGAACGTAGTACGCTTCTTCAATGTATAGATTGGACCTCTGCCTATTGATGTACACATCTTGCGGATATAGTTTTAGGAAGAACTCCAGATATGGAAACTTATCTTTAGTGTGGTCATTAAGCGTTTTCTCGTCTCTCATGACATCAAAGATGTCGATCAAGGTCAACTTAAGGTCTTCTATCTCTAATCGAGCCGCTTCATAGTTAGATAGATCCTCATGAATAAAGTGCCAATAAAAATTATTATATGCACCTAAATAGTGTTTGCCAGTTAATCTGATGACTGGTTCGCCTGGCATGTTCGTAAAAGACAAGCCTGAAAATTTATATAAATTTTCATTAATCTTTTCGATAGACTCGGCTGACCAGGCTCCCATTTCAGGTCTAGGAGGCTCTGGAGCTACTACTGGGTTGTACTCCATACTCTATCTACTAGAAAAATCAGCTTCTACTTTTTCAATAACTTCCATACGTCCAGTAAAAATAACTAGACAAGCACGCTCTCCAGAGGTAACTTCTAGGACCTGATGAGGGTGATCTACATCAGTCTTAAAGTGTAAGAAATCCCCAGCAACTGGAGAGTATGTGAAGTCTTCTTTAGGGAAGTAGATCTCCCCACCTTCAAAGCTTTCGCCTTTTGTATTCAAATACAGTACAGCTGACCACTCGTTTGGCTCGATCTCTACAGATGGATCTAGTGGGCTGCCATCTAAGTGGCAGTTGTCGCAGTGGAGCTCGACTGAAGATCCAGCCTTCATTACTGTGTAGAAAGCATTCACTAGAACTAAGTCATATACACCATAAAACTTTCGCATCTCAGACAGACACTCTCTTAGAGTGTTAGTTAGGTCTGCATCTTTAGTGTCCATAGGTGGCTTCTCTTCAAACCCGATCTTGGCAGCTTCAGTTGCTGACTGCCAACCTAAGGCCGAGAATACATTAGCTCTAGGGGTCTCTTTAACAATAGGCATCATTAGAGCGTTTACTTTGCTCATTTGCTCTTGGCTAATGAAGTTATTTAAAATTTGTACCGTCATGGTAGGCCTCTCTCTACGATATAAATTTTACACTAGTCAAGTGCAGACAAGAATGTCTCAGCAATATGGGCATGCTTATGCGTACCCCAATGGACTAGTCCACCTACATCTGTTCCAATAAAGAAATTTTCACCATCATGCTCGAGCAGCTCAGAGTGGCATCCAGTATGAATTAGCTTAGATTCTTTTAGAGAGTCTGCGGTCATCCCGCCGCCGTAGCTACTAATATCCCAAGACCAGCTCTTACAATCAAGAGGAACATAGTTAGTAAATCCAAAATACTGATAGTTCTTTTGAACTTGATCCATGCTCATGTCGGATAGGTACGTCTCTAGTTCAGAGTCCCAAGTACTCCATAAGAATTTAATACCAGCAGTTTTACAGTAGAGCTCTAGAAAATGAATGTACTTTGTGTAGTAATAAAAAGGCAGCTCAACGGGGATCACATCTTCTGCACTATGCGGCTTCTTACTGTAGTTTGATTTCTTTTTGTATAAGTAATCAGAATTAGTTCTGTCCAGCATGGCATTGGTTAGTTCAAATTGAACCTGACCTGGAGCATCTTCATACTCAACGAAACCTTTTACAGACGGCAAAACAGACCTAGTGTCATCTGGGAACAAACAGACTAACACCTTAGGGTGGCCATACTTTTTAAAGTATGCGAAGATATTTTGAATTACCGCCTGAGTAGACCACGCACATACTCCGATGTTTGACTCGCGCAACTGTAAATTTTTTGCAATTACCGAGCTCCACCTACGATCCTGAGTGACACCAGATCCAAAAGTAAACGAGCAGCCAGCAGATAGCAGTTCAGTCGAGTCATTAAATTCATCAGATCTGTAGCCAAGGCTGTTTAAAGTATATGAATTAGTGCGATCTTCTTGTACATGATTGGATACTTCAGTAGGGTGTACTGCAAACTCATTGGCAAACAACCCAAAAGAGAAGCCCTCTGGGTATTTGTCATACTTAGTAGCCATTATGGTGCTTGCATGACAAAGTAGTTCTTATACTCCTGATAAGGAACTACCTCTGGATCGACCCAGAAATCTTCAAACGTGTGTCGTTGAACTAGCTTATATCCGAGACTAGAGAGAATTTCACGCTGGGCATCTCGCATAGCAGTTGCTTTGTAGTCGCTAAGCCCATCATGTTCAAAAGTAATAGTAGTGAATCGATAGACATTTAGAGGTAGCGCAATTAGGCCAAGCAGGCTCTGGCTAGGGTTGCCAACTGGGTTTCCCTTATTGTCGTAGCCAGAATCAATGTCTACTTGAAGGTAGTCAATCTGCTTAGGGAAGTTATTTTCCTCGAAATACTTTCGATAGTCAAACGTAGTGGCGTCTGCTAAAACGCAACCGTTCTTTCTATTTTGGTTGATTTCTTCGGCGAAGTCGGGGACAACATCGAGAGCAAGACCTTTCCAGTCATACTCGGTCTCTAGTAGCCAGGTGTTACTACCGTTAAATGAATGAAAGGCACCCAGCTCAACGTAATAACCGTTTCGCTTCTCCTTAGTGATGTTTAGGACAAAAGACTCCTGCGCCAGGCTTCCGCTGTTACTGCCTTCAAATTCTCTAAAACCGTAGCCGTTCATTGTGACCTAACCTAGTAATTTATCTTTAACCAACGAGACTATACTATCAGCCTCTCTGTTAAACTCTATAACCTCTAGATCTAAGTTAACTTCAGAGAAGTACTTTTCCATATCTTTTTCAGCTTTTAAATCGTATTCCGATGGTCTCAGCCATAGAATTTTTGTGTCTGAATTACATAGATAAGTTAGCGCCTGAGAGCCGCCACTGAACATGGCAACTTCTTTAGCCTTAGTGATCATCTCTACCTGCAGATGGACTGGATATTTTTCTAGTTCAACGCATTTATACCCAATAGATTCAAAAAACTCTTCAAGCTTTGGTTCTTCTGTGTTTTTTCTATCTAAAAAGTTCCTTCTAGATACGTAGATTTTCTCAATACCTACTTCGGAAGGTGTATACAGTTCCCTTAAAAATATAATTCGGGCCTCTAGTATGGTGCTTGACAGTAATAATGTTGTTGGACCAATCGGATAGTGACCAGGTTTTGGCTCAAGTAGAGCATCTGGCATCGAATACTTCACTATTTCGCTGAGTGATCTAGCACTGCGGTAGTCAGCAGAATCATTAAATATCGACAAATTTGCATCAGTTTTTATGTACGGAATATACATATAGTCACATGACACGCCATCAACATCTTCCATAGATGCAAAAATATACGGCATTCCTAGATTTTCTAGGAAAGACAGCATATAAGAAAACGACTGAGGGTATACAGCTGGGCGACTCGCGTCACGCTCATACTCTCCGTATATCATCCCACGTGGCAGACCGATGCTATTCACTATACCCGAGAATCTAGACAGAAATACTATAGTGAATGTCTCTCCAGCAGCTTTGAGCCACCACGCCTGGGAAAAAGAATCTAGAAAATCATGAAAAAATCTTCCATGTAGGTGAACGAATAGGTAGTTGCCGTCCCAATGGATTTGCTGTTTTATACCCAACTCAGACGGTAGCGGGTTCATTTCTGGATGAGATCCACCAAGTTTTTGAGGATCGTCAGAATCAGAGATGTTTCCGTGTAGTACACCAATTTGATGTCTTATTGTAGGCATATAAACCTTAGAAAAAGCTAAACTTCCAGGCCTATCAATAACTTCAATATGGTTCATTATTCAATTCTTCATTCTTAACTACAACCCTAGAGACGGCATGCCACGGGAATATGTTAAGCCTATTCTCATCGCCACCAATGAGTAGGTATATGCCAGACAATCTATCGTCTAGTATCACCCCTTCAAATGTCAGCCCATCCTTGAGGACTACCGTAGCCCACATACCATGCGGACCGCCGTACTCATTGTATTTCTGCGCTGCTGTCATTCTCTTCTCCACTGTGACACTTGCATGAACATCTATGTCCAGTGAATCTTACTACACACCCACTGTGATGTCCAGTCATACACCATCCAAATGGCACGACTTTCTCATCCCCTGCTGCTACTACAATAGGGGCGTCTTGTGTCTTACGTTTCTTGGGTGGCACCCAGCTATTCTACAGGAATCCTGTCAGCTAGCTCTAAGTATGCCCAATTAAGAACTTGCACAGCGATTTCATCATTAGCTGCTTCTTTCTCAATTAGCAGTTCTCTAAAGATGTCAAAAAATTCTCTTCTTGCTTTATGGCCACCAAGATTTATAAAGGCGTCCACTAATATTGACAAACGAGTTTCCAAAATTATGAAATCGGAATCTAGATCGCCAGGGAGGTCATTAGCTTTCATTGTTTAATTTTACCAGAGCGCCCTCGGTAGGAATCGAACCTACGACCAAAGGATTAGAAGGCCTTTGCTCTATCCACTGAGCTACGAGGGCTTGGTCCCCGCCATCGGACTCGAACCGATACTGTACCGATTTTAAGTCGGCTCTCTCTGCCATTGGAGTACACGGGGTGGTGGTCGAGAGTACGGGACTTGAACCCGTGACCGACGGATTATGAGTCCGCTGCTCTAACCTGCTGAGCTAACTCTCGCTCGTCGGGATGACAGGACTCGAACCTGCGACCCTCTGTTCCCAAAACAGATGCGCTACCAAGCTGCGCTACATCCCGTACCTCTATTTAGTTTTCCGTCCCCCAACCGAGACTCGAACTCGGACACCTCTCGGCACCAGAACCTAAATCTGGCGTGTCTACCAATTCCACCATCGGGGGTGGCGGAAGCGGTAGGATTTGAACCCACGGTAGCTTTCACTACAACAGTTTTCAAGACTGCCGCCTTAGGCCGCTCGGCCACGCTTCCTTATTCATTTAGTTGTATTGAGCTACTTGGATTCGAACCAAGGCTTCGGATTACGTCTTGCATTCAGACCTCCGCGTGCTACCACTGACACTATAGCTCCAGGTTCAGCTTATTTCAGATGCCTCTGAAACAGTTCCTCTACCTGTTGGAGCCCCGAATCGGATTCGAACCGATGACCCTCGCATTACAAGTGCGATGCTCTGGCCAACTGAGCTATCGGGGCAGTCCTTTTATTCTAGCTGGAAACTCCAGTAGAACCAAATCCGCCTTCTCCGCGCTCGCTTTCCTCTAATGAATCTACGAGGTCAAATTCTGCTGTTTCAAACTTCTGGAATACCATCTGAGCGATACGAGTACCACGATCAATCTCAATCATGTCAAGAGTGGAGTTATATAGAATAACGCCAATCTCTCCTCGGTATCCAGAATCAATGGTTCCAGGCGTATTTAGTACAGTCAATCCTTGTTTCAAAGCTAGACCGCTTCTAGGGTGGATTAGTCCGACATACCCCTCAGGAATCTCCACCCAAGTTCCAGTCTTAATGAGCTTTCGAGAGTGAGGGCCAATAATTGCATTCTCATTGGCTACAAGATCGCAACCAGCGTCACCAACCCGAGCATAATGCGGAACATTGCCTACAACTTTAATTTTTACAGCCATCTACTTACCTCTACTGATCCTATACAGAATGGACAAAGTCCGCTTACAAGATTATTAATACTATGCCAAACACCACATTTGTGGCAGCAATCTTTTTCATTATTCGTCATTTTTTTCTAGCTCTGCTTTTTTAGCAGCCAGCTTTTCCTTATGTTCTATAGCTAAGTTTTCAATTGTTTGATTTTTGTAGTGTACACGTTTTACACGGTCGACGCGAAAGCTTCTACAGTTTTCAGACCCTTTTGGTCCACCCCAGACATCTAGCCACACAATCCCATTGTGGTTGGTGACCTGTTGCATGAATCGATATCTGCCACGTTCTCCAGTAATTTTTAATTCAGTACCAGGTGCGACATTTCGTCCATTTATCTGAATATGTGTTTCATACACCCAAGAATCATTAGGTTTTGGTGCAGCAGGGGTGGTGCTTTTCTTCTTTCTCCCCATTGCGTATCTATCCCTCGCTAGTTAGCCATTCGACAACTTCTGTATTGTCTTTCAAGAACCCTAGCATATCAGCTTCAAAAATTCCAATAAAGTGGTGTTCCCAAACTTCATAGTCATCTTTTTTGTTTGGCTTCTTTTGCCCCTCATTAACCATGCGGATAGCATGCATTACTTCATGTAGGACAGTTTGTTGCTTTTTACTTAGGGCTAGAGATTTATCTACGACAATAAGATTACCCTGATCTAGGGTGTAGCCATAGTTATTCTCATTCAGAAGCCCGTCATTCTTAGCGTCCCGTTCTTCAATAGAGTAAGTTTGGCCAGCAATTTTTATTTTTTTAGGTGTAAACATTTCATCCTTTATAGGCAAAGCATACTATTGTAGGCATAGTTTATACTTATTTTATGGACATCATAGATCACGGTAATGACATCATAGAGTTCTCTGAGGCCATCCCTAACATTAGTACTATTATCGATAATATCTATGCTTTAGATAAAGACGAAAGTGTGTACCCTGTAATGCCACCATTTGAAGAATGGCGAGAGGGGTCTCACGATGAAAATGGGAAGTTTGTCTACCACCTAGTAAAAGGTAAGAAAAAGCTTGCCTATATGGGCGAAGCCGCTATCAATAATCCAGAGGCAGCAAATATCGTCAGAGAGATGGTAGTAGACCCGATCTGTTTACCCCTAGATGAGTGCGTAAAACTGTATGCTGAAAAAGTTGGAGTTGCGTACGAACCAGCAAGTAGGAATTTAGATATCCGCTTATACGACACAGGTATGGGTCTCGGCCCCCATGGAGATATAAATCAAGATTTTCAGAACGAATTTAGCTTTGTTGTATACCTAAATGATGACTATGAAGGCGGCGAACTGCGGTTTAACGATAAAGGCATAACTATTAAACCCAAGGCAGGCTCTGTAGTAGGGTTTAGATCACTAGAGGTGCACGAGTCCCTACCAACAACGTCTGGAATAAAGTGGCACATACCTTATTTCTGGTACCTAGGGGTAGGCTCAGTTATGTGTAATAAAGAGACACCACTTCTAAACTGGGACGAGTATTTCTCTAAAAAGGATTCACTCTAAATCTTTAGTAAAAGGCGTGAACTCTGATAAATTCATTCGTTCACCTAGCTTAGATACTTCAAGATACTGATCTAACAGCTCTTTAGTTGGTGCTCCCCAAAATCCTAAAATATCTCCCCTAAATATTGCCTGAATACGGCGCATGCTTTCTGCTTGTCTCTGATCCCAGACAGCGCCTTCAGGGGTAGATGGAGGCCTCTGGGTATTTTCTACCAAGTCTCGTTCCTGCGGGTGTTTTTTACTTCCCCATCTATCTTTGTGCCATTGAACTGGCGGTTTTATTACAAATATTCTGTAACCCCTAGTCCAAGCTCTCATTGCGAGCAAAAGTTCTTCACCAAAAAACATAAGCTGCGGGTCGTAACCGACTTCAGCTAGAAATTCTGCCTTAGTGAATAAAAAGCCACCTTGAATGTTGTAGTGTTCTAAAAAGTCAGAGTCTGATTCTTCCCACATTCTTGCCCCGTCAGGGTGACCGACATTTATAGGTAACCCAAATGACCTATGCTCGCTCGAGTAAGCCATAGGTAGCCCAATTACATCAGCATTCGGATCGTAGCCATTTATGTTGCCGTCCTCATCTGTCCACCACATTTGGCCGAAGTATGAAATGATGGGCTTATCAGTTACTTGCTCCAACTTTTTGTGAGACTCAACCAGGATCGAGTCCCAGTTTCTCTGAAATAACATATGGGCGTCTATTTGATAATAGTATTTCTCACCGTTATATAGAGCAGATACACATGATCTAGCCACCCCCAGCCCCAGCGAGATTGGGTAGTGTACGTTAACTACTCGAACTTGTGGGTGTTTGTATATTAAATCTTCGCCATAGGTGTTGTGGTTCCAAACTCCAAAGCTTAGAAGATTAGGGTTTTCTGCCATCTCGATAGCGTTTTCTATTGTTTGAATGATGTCTACTTCATTCATAGCCGCTATTCCAATGAAAATAGTATCTAACTGCCCCATATGTGTCTCTTCATACTTTCAATGTCATCAATAATTTGTTGGGCAGGAAATCTCACGTAATCCCCGACTCGGTGATCGACAGTTACTTGTTCTGGGAAGAAGTAAGTTTTTTTACCTAGAGCTTGGGCCAACTTAGAGTGGCCGCCAAAATTAAACCTATTTCCAGCTGCAATCAAGATGATTTTTGTGTCAGGGTTGCAAAATAATACATTCGTCATACCACTACCACCAGCACCAGCAACATGACCACTTGAACTGAAAATCTCTATCTGCTCTTCAACAGAGTAGTCCCCAGGGGAAAGTATCTCGTACCCGAGAGATTTGAAGTATTCTTCAAGTTTAATCTCGTCCTCTACAGAGTAAGCTCTTGCCTTCTTCATTTGCAGCTCTTCAACTGCTTCTGGTGCTGCTTTAGCGATAGCACGGATTTCAAGCGAGAGCTTGTAGTCTTCTGGGAGCTTGCCAGTCTCTAAATAAATATCCCAGGCTTCCGAGGTTTTCCAGGTTGCCACTGATTCTTTCAATCTAGATACATAGATTTTTTTATTCGGATCAGTTTTTTTGATGTGGCTAGAGAACCTATCCCTAAGCGTGGTGGAAAACATATTTTCCATCAAATAAGAGTTTCCAGTCTCCAGAATGATATCGTCATACCCATAGGTATCGACAAGCTGGGTCAATGAGTCGGGGCCAGTTAGGTAGATAAAATACAAGTTTTCTAGATATAAAGTATCTACTTTTGTTAGGTCTTCAATCACTAGAGAGTCTTTATATAGTTCTCTAATAAACTTCTCTGGACTATATTTCGGCCTAAATCCGAGGCAAGACGGAGGCTTAACATCTTCACCCTTCTCATTGCACGAGCATAGAATTAGAGGCACTAGGTCTGGGACATCAATTTTTAAAATTTCAAACTGAGCGATATAGTCACGTAAAGTGTGGAAATACAGATTTTCAGCGTCTGGAAAGACGAAGTATTTTCCAGATAAAACTAATTCACCATGGTTAGCAGGTTTAGTATTTTTAATAGATACAGACTTTAAATGATTTATTTTTAGCCTAGAATCTGACCCAGCCACTGAAATAGGGGCATCTTCTTTGTACTCTATTTTGTATCTATAATCTCTGGACATTTAGTAAATAAATCTAGACTTATCTTTTTTCTTACAAAGCTTCTTTTTAACTCTATGAAGCCAAACTCTAATCTCGTAATATAGATGTTTCATAAGTCTTCTCCCACTCAATGATGTCATTGGCATCATTTAACATTGGCTGACCTTTTATGTTCAAACTTGTATTAAGTAGAACAGGGACACCAGTCAAATTATACCATTTAGTTAAAAGTTCATAGAGTCCAGGGTGCTGCTCTTTATTCACAGTTTGAACTCTAGAAGTACCATCAGCATGTACCACGCTCGGGATTAGGTCTGGCTTAAGACACTTAGGGGTGAACTGCATATATGGAGAGGTGTAGCCCATATCAAACCACTCAGAGGCATACTCCTCTAAAACAACTGGAGCAAATGGTCTAAAAAGTTCACGCTTTTTAATCCTGTTGACTTTATTTTTAATGTCTGGATCCCTAGGATCAGCCAAAATACTACGATTACCTAGTGCCCTAGGCCCATACTCAGCTCTGCCGTTAGCGACTGGAGCTACCTTATTTTTAATAAGCGCGTCCAAGATTTTTCCCACTGGGTAGTCACCCGATATGTCAGTTCCAAGGTATGGACCCCGCCAATCAAGTTTCTTTTCGTAAACCGCTGCTGCAGCTCCAATCGCAGATCCAGCGTCACCTGGATTAGGCATAATCCATACATCATCAAATAGCGACCACAGTTCAGTGTTTGCCTTGCTATTTAATGCGCACCCACCCATAAAGACTAGATTTGATTTGCCAGTCCTCTTTTTGGCGTAGCGCATAAACTCCATAAGCCTGAGCTCATATACTTTCTGCACGGCAGCAGCAATATCAAAGCGATCTTGCTCGTGAATTTCTTGATCCCAGTTCTGAATGCCTCGGTGAAAGTTGTAGGTTTGGTACTTAAAGGACGGGAAGTAGTTCAAAACTTTGTAGTAGTACTTAGTCCAGTTGCCGTACGCAGCCATGCCCATCATGATGTACTCTTCTTCGTTTGGCTTTAGACCAATTAGATCTGTAAAAGCTGAATAGAATAGCCCATAACTAAACGGGTACTTCCAGCGTTTAACCTGTCGGAGTGAGTCACCCCCGCCAATCCAGATGGAGCTAGTAGTAAATTCACCAATAGCGTCTAGGACAACTACCACAGCATCATCAAATGGTGAGGTGTAATATCCTGCCGCAGCATGAGAGTGGTGGTGGTATGCGGTATACACTGGGACCCCTGCGAGCGGAGCGTATGTTTTATAGAAAGGTTTTCCACCACCAAAACCACCTCTAGTTAGGATACGCCATTTCTTCAACCATCGGTCCTCGTAGTAGGCTATCTGGTCTGGCTTACCGTAAGACAGCGCTTCATCTAGGACAGCTTTATTGGTGTACCAGTCATTTTTAAGCTTGCTGTACCTCTCAGCATGGGCGGCAAATAAGATTTTGCCGTCTTCAATAACAGCAACAGCAGCGTCGTGCGTAGTCTCATTTATCCCAAGAATCCTCATGGGACTAGTTTATCTTGTATTTATTTACCTAAATAAGAAGAAGAGCCCACTAGAGTCTTAGATCCATCACTTGATACAGCCCACACTCGTACTTCATATACAACTCCACATTTAATTACTACTTTTACTGCAACTCCAGAAGTTGATCTGACTAAGGACCAATTCTGGCTACCAAATACTGATATCTCTATGTCGTACTTATACGATACCCCCGCCGACACCCATGAGACGTCGACAACAGTCGAACCTTGTCCACCACGCTGGGATAACGATATGCCAGAGTAGCTAGAAGGGGTTGGCTCGAGGACGGGAGTTATTAAGTTAGCAGAGCTGGCACCAATATTTCTAATTTCAGGGCTAGACGGCCCAATCCCGTCTGAAGTTTTAGCTAGAACTCTATATAGGGAGTCGTTAGATGTAGTTTTAGGGTTCAAAGAGTATGTTAGTGACTTAGTTTCTCCTAACGTGACCCATGCTTCATTTAAATACTGTTGAACTAGGTAGCTAACTTTCGAGTAGCTGCCAGAGTAGACGGGACGAGACCAATATAACTTGTTGTATTTGATAGTGAAATTTTTTGGTGCAGATATAGTTTTTAGTGTAGAAATATTAGTGACTGGTTGCTTTACAACTGGAATTTTAGAGACAGGGTAGCTACTCTGCTTTAAGACATTAAGAAGGTCACTAGTAGATGATTTAGCATCAATTACTACTTGTTTCTCAGATAACTCCATCAAAATACTCTGCAACCCAATGGAATCAGCTGCAAGGCCCGCATTTAGATATGTAGCTACAGCACCAGAAACAAACCCAGCAGCCTGGGACGTACCACTTTTCTGTGACACAGAAGAATAGTTACCAACCACACCTGACGAGATCTTTGACCCAGGGGCAAAAATATCTACGCAGTCCCCCCAATTAGAGAAGGGAGATCTTATATCTTCCGCATTGATTGATCCAACTGCAATAACACCAGTAGCGCTAGCGGGGGAGAAGGTGCAGGCATCTACAGAAGAGTTACCAGCAGCAGTTACGACTACCATTCCAGCATTCACTAGCTTAGAGACAGCAGAATTGACCGCAATATCCTTCGGCCCGCCAAGGCTCATGTTGACTATAGCTGGCTGAGAAGACGGATGCGTCTTTAATATCCAGTCAATTCCAGCGGTTAGAGTCGAGGTATTTCCTTGACCCGAGCAGTTTAGGACACGAACAGGGACTATAAGAGACTTTTTAGCTACTCCATACTTAATACCAGCAACAATGCCAGCAACATGGGTACCATGTCCTTGACAGTCCGATTGGTCTAGATTCTGGTTAAATGCGTCAAACCCAGGCAGTACTCGACCACTAAAATCAGGGTGCTCAGCATCCACTCCTGTATCTACGACATAGACACGGACACCGTCACCAGAATTCGAGTACGTATAGTTGGAATCTCTGGTTCCGTCTATTCTATCCAGACCCCAGTCAGCGCCAACTTGGGTATCCATGATGCTGAACACAGTCTCGTGTCCAGCTTCGGCGTGTAACCAGTTAAACGGAAGAGCTAGTCCAAGTAAGACGATCAGTAGCTTTTTCATAGTTGGACACTAACACACTATGAAAAAAATAGCAATAACCGTGGAGATGGCGGGAATTGAACCCGCGTCCGATCAAAAACTAACTATTCTTCTACAAGCTTAGGCGCTACCAGCCACGGTACTACGAAGGCGGGATCTTAAGGTCTCCTGCTGCAACCTTTTGGTTTGTCCTATTTATTTAAAACCTAGCTGCCCACTTAGGACTGGTGCTTTGCTAGGGGCGTCTAGCAGTTTTTAGGCTACTAGTGCGAATGCTGAACGTGAGTTTGCATTTATTGCTTTGCCCGATTTAAGAGGTACAGGCTTCTCTGCTTGCTTCACTAGTTTGTCGAATGACCGTCGAAACCTGTCATCCCCGTATGTTTAATTATAAGCCCTCCATGGTCACCGATTACTGCGGTTCGGAACTATTCCCGAGGGCTCTACATCCTAGACGGTCGCTGTACTTTCCACCCCTGAACGGGTTCCAGACTTTCGCACTATCACTCCGCCAGGGTAGGCTTCGGATGTAGACAGCAGTCACAGAAGTTGTTCAGACTCCTGCCTTGCGTGGACCAGATGGGATTTGCACCCACTAGTAGGTTTACTTAAGCACCTACACCTTGTCCCCGTCCGACGGGGCTGGTCCTAGTCGTTTCGCATACGCGGGAGACCAATCCTTGATGGAGCAAACCTAGTGGACTCGATGTGCAGTTTCCAACACGCCGTGCTTGGCTTTGCTTCGAGGACTGCGAGGAATCGCACCTCGGCAACACCATACGGTGCACCTCTCACTACTCTATTCACGATGGTCAAGTAGTGCAGCCCTGTAGTTCTACTTTACAGTAAATCCACCACATGAAGCTAGAAATTTTAGAAAAGTGGAAAAAGTATCAAATTTTAGTTTGTAATTATATATGTATGGTCTTGACTTAGTGGATCCGTCACACTCTCGGCACGGTTCCCCCGTAGTTTCGGGAGATATTATTGTTTTCCTCTGCAATCCTGTAGCTAGACATGATTGACAGTCAAGCAAAGGCAGAGAGTCTAGGAAGTCACTTGTCTTGGAAATATATTCGGCCACACTAGCGGGTAAGCTACGAGAGTTCATGTCCGCCTCAGCATCCGAGTAGAGACTAGCTAAAACATACTCGCAGTGCTGTTCGCTGAATACAAACCCGTTAGGTAGGAAGTGTAAGTTCAACCCTAATTTAGGGATAGCCGAAACATATTTTTCTAGATACTCTACTATTGCGTGGTACTCCCAGGTAGTACAGAAGAATAGCACCCCCTCGTCACTCTTAGGGTTGTTCCCACTTAGCGTTATTGACATTCGATACTCGCTTAAAGCTCAGATCACTGGGATGAGCCCAGAATGATTTTTCCGTGTAGTTCTTAATATTACCAAAATCAGACCAAACGTTTGATGCAAAAAAATGCTTAGCAATTTCAGTTTGACCTGAACCTATGGAGTCACCGTAAAATTTGTACACCATTAAGTTGGAGTAATTAGATTTTATGTTCTTATCCCATATATCTGGAATTTCACGGCTGTTAAAGAGTTTATTATTTTCTATCAAATTAAACATCTCGTCTCTAGACTGTTTAATGGCGAGATTATCATTTGTAGAGCCGATAAACCAGTTTTGGTGGTAGATCCCATCTGGGCTATCTATGTAGGAGCATATAATGCTGCTCTCTGCAGCTGAATCAAATAGGGTATCTAGAGATCTATAGCAGATGGTATCTATATCTACGTAGACTCCACCATATTTAGCTAATACGTAAAATCTCCAAAAGTCACCCTTTGTAGCTCCTACCAAATTATAAAAGCTTTTTGCCATATCATAAGAATGCTCTGACTCTAGATAGGAACAAAATTCATTGTTTGATTGATATCTATATTCAAAGTCTGGGGTTCGTAACTTCCAAGTACTTGAATAATGCGATAACCATGGTGGCATATCAGATTCCTCGTACTGGGACGTTTGCCAGATGGTTCTAGGGATATCTGTCATATATTGATCTAGTTTTACTGCTGCTATCAAACCCAGTAGACTCTATATAAATTTGATAGTAGTCGTTACTTCGAATAAAAAAACTTAATTCAACTATGTAACCATCGACAGGTATATCGTGGTACATGGGCTGATCTACTTACCAGTGACTAGACGACGCTTAGCGGCATCCCAAACTTTTGGACGCTTCTTAGAAGCCTTGCCATTTTTACGATCAGTAGTTGTCTTCTGAGGAGCTGGAGCTCCACCCTTACCTTTTGCCATTTTTATCCTTAGATGTCGATTCCACGGTTTGTTGCACGCCATGTTGATGGCGAGTGGTTAGCCTCTACTGCTTTTTTGTGTACATGGTCCTCGTAGAGACGAATAATATGTAGGCACGGGTCAGCACCATCTTCAAAGTCAGCATCCTCTGGCTCAGATGTAGGTAGACCATCATGTGTGTAGCACACAGCTGGGCCACACCATCCCTTATTAACTCCGTGAGCTAACCACTCTTCAAAATCTTGCATACATAAATAATAACCCCCGTCTGACTAGGTGTCAAACGGGGGCTATATTTGCGGCTAGCTACAGGCCTGTGTCTTCAGAAGAAGCTACTTCTGATTTCTTGCCTTTATCTGCTTGACCGCCGAAAGCGCTGTTAATCTCGTCAACATCTAATTTTCCGTCGATCATGTATGCACGAGATAGGTTCTCAGCAACATCCATTACGCCGATAAATGCAGCCATTGCGCCTGCTTGCCAGAGTTCAACTCCAGCAATAGAACCACCAGCAAAGGTTCCGCTTACGCGAAGAATGATCAATGCTGCTGTTCTACGGAATACTTCAGCGAATACTCCCATAATTGCTCCTAGGGTGTGAAAGGGTTAAATGCCTCTCTCCCAGGCTCTATTATTTTACCATTTACCAGGTAACGGGAGTTGGAGCCTTTCGATTAGTGGAGATACTTCTACGCTTTCTAAGAGAATCACGCTGAGATTCTGTAGTGCCGCCCCAAATGCCAATTTCAACATTCTTTAAGGCATACTCTAGGCATTGAAAAGTGAGGGGGCACTTTGCGCATACTTGCTTGGCAGCTGCAATATTTACGTATTTAGATACAACTTTGTTTGGAGCAATCTCGCTCTCCTGAGGAAAAAAGAGCTCTGGGTCAACTTCTGCGCAAGCTGGTTGATCGTCCAAGATAAATTCAGGAATTTGCAAATCTCTGTTATCTGCACGACGTGCCATTTATTATCCTCTTTTTGCGCTAAATCCAGTCCCGTTGAAGGTGATTGGAGGTGTACCAAATACACGTAATAGTTTACCGTCACACCCCTTCTCCGCGCAAGTTGAGCGAGTAGGTTCTTCTGTCATTCCACGAATTTCTGAAAATTTGTGATCAGGATTTTGTGAACATTTGTACTCATATGTAGGCATAGTTATATCTTACAAAAGAAAAGCCACCCCGAAGGGTGGCTCTCTTATGGTTGCTAATTACTTGTTACCGCCACATGGGCAGGCTCCACCGCACTTGCAGTTGTCCATGATACCTCCTTAGAAGTCCCAGTCATCGTCAGTAATCGATTCATGCTTACCCATTACGTAGCTTGAGCCAGAGCCAGAGAAGAAGTCGTGGTTTTCATCTCCACCAGGTGATAAAGCAGCCATAATTGCTGGATTCACATTACATACTTCTTTAGGGAATAGCGCTTCAAAACCAAGGTTCATCAGGGCCTTGTTGGCGTTGTAGTGCAAGAACTTCTTGACGTCTTCGGTTAGACCTTTTTCATCGTAAAGGTCAGCGGTGTACTTAATCTCGTTTTCGTACAACTCAAGAAGAAGGTCGTAGGTATACTGCTTTAACTCTTCTTGACGCTCAGGAGTTGACTCATTGTATGCAAGTTGGAACTTGTAGCCAATGTAGTAACCATGCACAGCTTCATCACGAATGATCAGACGAATTAGGTCAGCAGTGTTAGTGAGCTTTGCACGGCTCGACCAGTACATAGGCAGGTAGAAGCCCGAGTAGAACAAGAATGACTCAAGCAGAGTCGAGGCAACCTTGCGCTTTAGTGGGTCGTCACCGCGGTAGTAGCTAAGAATAATCTCGGCCTTCTTCTGAAGGTAAGGGTTCTCTTCTGACCAGCGGAAGACTTCATCGATCTCCTGAGTAGAGGTCAGGGTCGAGAAGACTGATGAATAGCTCTTGGCGTGCACAGACTCCATGAAGGCGATGTTGGTGATTACCGCTTCTTCGTGCTGGGTGCGAGCATCTGGGAGGATGCTCATGGACCCAACGGTACCTTGGATAGTATCCAACATAGTCAGACCAGTGAATACACGCATAGTGAGCTGTTTCTCAGCTTCAGTTAGTGTGCTCCACGATTGAATGTCGTTAGATAGAGCAATCTTCTCTGGTAACCAAAAGTTCTGGGTTAGACGATTCCAGACTTCTAGGTCAACTGCATCTTCAACTTTGTTCCAGTTGATTGGACGAGTTATAGCTGACATGATACGCAACCTTCCATTTCTGTTCCTTCTAGTGCATTCTGACGAATACGAATGTAGTAAATAGTCTTAATACCCTTCTTCCATGCGTAGATTTGCGCACGGTTGACATCGCGAGTGGTGGCGGTGTCCTTGAAGAACAGGGTTAGCGATAGACCCTGGTCAACGTGCTGGGTGGCAGCTGCGTAGACATCAATAATTGACTCTGGGCCAATCTCGTAGGCATCCTTGAAGTACTCAAAGTTGTCGTTGGTTAGGCCAGGAGCTGGGTAGTAGACGCGACCAAGCTTACCTTCTTTGCGAACCTCGATAGGAGCTGCAATTGGGTGGATTGAGCTAGTCGAGTTGTTCACATAGCTGATCGAGCCAGTAGGAGGAACAGCCTGAAGGTTCTGGTTATAGAGACCGTGCTCCATGACGAAGTCACGAAGTTCAGCCCAGTCCTTCTTTTTTGGGAGCTTGATCTTTGCATCCTTGAACAACTGAGCAACCTTCTCAGTTGCAGGCTCCCATTTCTGGTCAGTGTACTTGCTAAAGAAGCTGCCATCAGCATACTTAGACTTCTCAAAGCCATCAAATGGGCTCTTAGTCTCCTGAGCCATCTCTGCAGATGCCTTGAGAGCGTTGTAGAGAATAGTCATGAAATACATGTTGGTGAAGTCTAGTGACTCTTCATCACCATAGTGCATACGTTCCTGACCGAAATAGCCGTGCAGGTTCATCTGGCCTAGACCAATTGCACGAGACTTACGGTTTCCCTCAGCAATAGACATGACTGAATCAATGTAGCTCAGATCAGCAACCGAGGTGAGCGCTTTTATAGCGGTCTTTACAGACTTAGCAAAATCTGGGGACTCCATCATCTTGGATACGTTCATCGAGCCGAGGTTGCAGCTGATATCCTTACCAATCTCTTTATAGCTCAGATCATTATTGTAGGTGGTTGGGGTGTTCACCTGGAGAATCTCAGAGCAAAGGTTCGACATGTTGATGCGGCCATCAATCGGGTTGACCGAGTTGACCGTGTCCTCATACATGATGTACGGGTAACCCGACTCGAACTGCAGCTCTGCGATGCGCTGAAGTAGCTCGCGAGCCTTGATCTTAGTCTTCTTTATTTCTGGGTTGTCCACCATCTCCTGGTACTTCTCTGTAACAGAGATATCGCCAAATGGTACGCCATAGATACGCTCTACGTCGTATGGCGAGAACAAGTACATATCTTCGTTGTTCTTAGCCAGCTCCATAGTGACATCTGGAATAACCACGCCAATTGAGAGAGTCTTGATACGAATCTTCTCATCGGCATTCTCGCGCTTGGTGTCCAAAAAGCGCATGATGTCTGGGTGGTGAGCGTTTAGATAAACGGCACCCGCACCCTGGCGTGCGCCAAGCTGGTTGGCATAGCTGAAGCTGTCTTCTAGAAGCTTCATCACAGGAATTACGCCTGAAGATTGGTTCTCAATTTTCTTGATTGGAGCACCAAGCTCGCGCAGGTTGCTGAGGTTGAGGGCAACACCGCCACCACGCTTTGATAGCTGAAGAGCAGAGTTGATGCCGCGAGAGATTGACTCCATGTTGTCTTCGATACGCAGAAGGAAGCACGAAACGAACTCGCCGCGCTGCTTCTTGCCAGCATTTAGGAAGGTTGGGGTTGCAGGCTGGAAGCGGCCAGAGATAATCTCTTCGACCAATTCTTTAGCAAACTCCTGGTCACCTTTGGCTAGCATAAGGGCGTTCATTACTACGCGGTCTTCGAAGCGCTCTAGGTAGCGAGAGCCGTCGAAGGTCTTGAGCGCGTATTGGCTGTAGAACTTGTAGGCACCTACGAAAGTAGGAAAGCGAAACTTGTGGGCATAGGCCTGCTTAAAGAGGTCCTTGATGAACTCGTCTGAGTACATATCAAGAACTTCCTTCTCGTAGTACTCGTTCTCCACTAGGTAGTGGAGCTTTTCCTCGATCGAGTGGAAGAAGACGGTGTTCTGGTTGACATGGTCTAGAAAGTAGCGACGAGCTGCTTCTTTATCCTTGTCAAACTGAATTGTCTTATTCTCGCCCCAAAGGTTGAGCATTGCATTTAATTCGTGGTAGCTGTAATTCTCCACAGCGTTTCCAGCCTCTCTTTTACTTGTTCTACGTCGTCTGGTGTTCCCATAATCTCAACGCGATACAGCAAAGGTACACCAGTCTTTGCTGCGATCATCTCTGCTGCCCGACAATAGTGGTCACCAAAGTTTGTGTTACCCATTCCGACAACACCGCGTAGTAGTTCTCTATTGGTTTTGAAGTTTAAAAACTTTTTAACCTGCACAGGGATTGTAGTTCCCTCGTTGCCTCCACCATAGGTAGGGACTATGAGAACGTACTCTCTAGTAGCCATAAAAGGCTCCTCTGAATTCCATTTAATAGGGATTCTTTGAGACTGTACGCCTAACTTCTCTACAAACCTGTGCGTATTGTTAGAGACATTAGAGAAATATACAATGTCATACACTTTTATGCAAGTGCAGAAAGCTTGTCTGGGCGGAATCCGCTCCAGTGGTCCTCGCCAGCTACTACTACAGGGGCAGCTTGGTAGCCTAGAGACTTAACTAACTCCATAGCTGCAGCATCTTCGCTTAGGTCAACAACTTCGAAAGCTACATCCTTATTCTTTAAGTACTTTTTGGTGCTTTCACACTGAACACATGAAGGAAGGGTGTACACAGTTACCATTTTGTTGGTACCTTTCGGAGTCGAGACGAGAAATCCTGACGCTTTTTGACCAAAAAATGGTCGCGTCAGGACTGATTGGATAACCAGTATAGAACAAAAATTGCAAGTCGATTTTTATTCTTCAGGTAAGAATAGCGCTTCTACTATTTCTTTGCAAATCGGACATACTGGAAACTTTTTTGGGTCTCTACTAGGAATAAATAGCTCACCGCAAAGTGCCAAGACAGCCTTACCTAGGACATAGCCTTCAGTCACAGACGCAGCTTCCGCGTAATGAGCATACTTAGGCTTACCGTTTTCAGTTACTTGCTCTTCTAGGCGAGTATCTTCAATTACAGACGTCATACGGTAAGTATAGTCTCATCAGGACTTAGCATCTGCGGTACAATTAGATGGACTCTATCCCTCTCCCGCCGAAACGAGTTAAGTTGAGTGCTCCAGCAGGACTATATAACATAGTTGCCGACCAAGGCTCGACACTTTCGCGCATCGTATATTACAAAGATCCAGCAAAAAAGCCAATACTTTTTAATGGCTATACAGCAAGAATGCAAGTTCGTCCATCTTTTGATAGCTCGACTGTGATTTTAGAGCTTACTACTGAAAATGGCGGCATAGAGCTAGGCGCATCGGATGGCAGTATCGCACTTTATGTGGATGATTTTGTCATGATCGGAATCCCCGAGGGTATTTACGTGTACGACCTAGAGCTAGTTGCCCCATCGGCAGATTTATTCGTATACAAAATTCTTCAAGGCAACTTCGCAGTTAGATCGGAGGTGACCAGATAATGGCTGGTTATACAGTTAGTTCAGTTACATCTGGAAAATACGCACGTCAGGTTACAGTAGCGGCGTCTGGCCCACAGGGAGCTCAAGGTCCAGCTGGCGCAAAAGGTGACACTGGAGAACGTGGCTATGTTGGCGGGCTGTCTGCCAGATTTAAATTCCTGAACTCACACAATGCCTCTAACCCAGGTGGCGGCTACTTTGCATTCAATAATGCAACATTTATGTCGGCAACAGAGATGTACATCTCCAACACAGATGTGCTTACCGATGCTCAGCAAGCTTTGTTAGCCACTGTAATTCAATCTAATAACGGATATAAGGCTGTTTTAACACTACAAAAAGTCAGTGACCCACGTAAGACTGCCCGCTTCTATGTCACTGGAGGCGTAGACAACTCTGGCTGGTGGGACTTCCAGATTGAATATATAGGTGGATCAGTACTTGGTTGGACTTACAACGAGCAAGTAGATATCCTAGTAGCTCCAATCGGGGATAGAGGCCAAGTAGGTGCTACGGGCCCTGTAGGCCCAGCTGGCCCAGGAGTTCCATCTGGCGGAACTACAGGTCAAATCCTGCGCAAGACGTCTAACGCTGACTATGACTCAGAATGGGTAGACGCTGAAGCAGTACAAGACGTAGCTCTCAATGAGCTGACAGACGTCGATCTATCTTCGTTGACTAATGGTCAAGTTTTAGTCTACGAACAGTCCACAAACAGGTGGATACCCGCATCTCCAGAATCCCTTCCTCAATCGTCGGAGTCGCTCTCTGGTACAATTGAGGGAGGATCCGCGTCTACTTTTTAGGGAATAAGCCATGGCCGTACAGATACAACTTAGAAATGACACTGCAGCCAACTGGATATCAGCGAATCCAATTCTAGCTAAGGGCGAGATTGGCGTCGAGATTGACACCAATAAAATGAAAATAGGCCTCGGGACCACCCCTTGGAACGACTTATCATATACAGGTATTGATCCAGAAGAGCTTGTACCTCTAGTTTCATATACACATACTCAAGGTGCAGACGCTACTGTCTGGACTATAGAGCATAATTTAGGCTTCTACCCATCAGTCAACGTCTTTATGTCGTCTGGCGATGTCGTAGAGGGGGCAATTGAGCACCAAGACACAAACACTCTAACAGTAACCTTCTCGGTAGCCATTTCGGGTACCGCGTACCTCTCCTAAGGAAATAACAAATGGCAAAACAGTTCTTAACGAACCTGAACCTCAACAAAAATGAGCTTCAGAATGCGAGAATTCAAAACCTCGCTACTGCTCCCTCATCGCCTGTTGTCGGTCAATTCTACTTCAACACTACAGACAGCCAGCTTCAGGTCTATACTGGCGTAACTAACGGCTGGGTCGCCCTAGCTGCTGGCGGCAACGTTGCAGAGGCAATCAACAACGCAATTGCTGCTCTAGACCTAGCTAACACCTACGATGCTATCGGCTCGGCCGATGCAGCTGAAGTAGCAGCAAAACTCTACACAGATGGTGAAATTGCTACCGCGCTTACGACTGCTCAGGGGTACGCTGACTCAGCCGAGGCAGATGCTAAAGCATACGCAGATGGGCTAGCTGTAAACTACGATGCTGCAGGTTCTGCAGCCTCTGCACAGGCTAATGCTGCTTCTTACACCAACACAGTTGCATCTGGTCTAACTTCAGACATCGCTACCGCTAAATCAGAAGCTATCGCAGCAGCCGAGACCTATACTGACGCAGCTGTAGCAGCTCTAGTTGACGCAGCCCCTGCTACTCTAGACACTCTTAACGAGCTTGCAGCAGCACTTGGTGATGACCCAGATGTAATCACCAACCTAACTTCAATTGCTTCTGGTAAGCAGGATGCACTAACTGCTGGAACTGGAATCACCATTGATGGTGACACAGACACCATCTCGGTAACTCCAAACACTTACGATGCCTTTGGTGCAGCAGCCGCTGCTCAGACCGCAGCTGAGGGGTACGCTGACACAGCTGCTGCAACTGCAGAAGCTGATGCTAAGACATACGCTGACGGCCTTGCAGTTAACTACGATGCCGCTGGTGCCGCTGCAACTGCAGAGCAGAACGCTAAGGACTACACCAACACTGTTGCTACTGGCCTAAGCTCAGACATTGCAAATGCTGCTGGAACCGCGTACACCAACGCTACATCATATGCAGACACCGCTGCTGGAACCGCGTACACCAATGCTGTAGCTTACGTTGACACTGCTATCGGCAACATCGATCTAACTTATACAACTGACGATGTAACTGAGGGCACCAACCTATACTTCACTCAGGCTCGCGCTCGTGGTGCAGTTTCGGCTGACAATGTGTACATTGACTACAATGCTTCGACTGGCGAGTTCACTCTTGACACCGCAAACGCAGCTACTGTCGCCTATGTTGATGGCGAAATTAGCCAAGCGGCTATTGACACAACCTTCGAGATTAATGCAGCTGCGCTTGACCTTGCTAACGACTACGTAGCAAGAATTGATGCAAGTGCAAACACTGTAACTGCTGCTTACCAAGCTGCAGACTCTGCACTTGAGGCTAGCCTAACCCAGGACTTCCAGGACGCTGACAACGTTGTTCTCAGCACCCTTCGCAGCGAGATTCAGTCTGCTGCAGCTGGCTTGGATGTCAAGGAATCAGCTCGAGTAGCAACAACTGCTGACATCACCCTATCTGGTACTCAGACAATTGATGGTGTTGCAGTTGTAGCAGGCGACCGAGTACTCGTAAAGAACCAGGCAACTGCCTCGCAGAACGGCTTATATGTTGTTGCAGCTGGCGCATGGTCTCGTGCAGCGGATGCAGATGAGCCTGCCGAGCTAAATGCTGGAACCTTCGTATTCGTTGAAGAGGGTTCTGTAAATGCTGACACTGGTTGGGTAGTCTCGACAAACAACCCAGTAGTAATTGGTACCGATGCTATGGCATGGACCCAGTTCTCTGGTGCTGGCGTTATCACTGCTGGTAATGGTCTAACTCAGGATGGCACTCAGTTTAGTGTTGTTGCTGGATCGGGTATCACCGTAGACGGTAGCGGCGTAAGCATTGCAGATGACTACACTGGTCAGACCTCTATCGACACCGTTGGAACTATCACTTCTGGTACATGGAATGGCACAACCATTGATGTTGCTCACGGTGGTACTGGTGCAACCAGCCTGACTTCAGGCGAGTACCTAGTAGGCAACGGCACTGGTGCAGTCCAGTCTGTATCTTCTATCCCTGGTTCAGACATCTCTGGTGACATCTCTGGTAACGCTGCAAACGTGACTGGAACAGTCGCGATTGAGAATGGCGGTACTGGTGCTACCACTGCTGCTGGTGCTCGTGCAAACCTTGGTGCAACTACCAAGTACGCAGAGAACAACGGAAGCCTGACTCCAGCTAGCGGAATCGTTACTTGGACTGTAGCTCACGCTCTAAACACCTCAGACGTAACCGTTCAGATGCGCGACGCTTCAACCAACGCTGTTGTAGAAGCAGACATTGTAATCACTAACGCCAACACTGTAACCGTGAGCTGGAACGCAGCAGCAACTGTATCTGCAGACAGCTACCGCGTCGTAGTTACTGGTTAATAGTAAAATATATAAGATCTAAAGAAAGAGGTCGCTCTAATGGCAAGTAAGAAATTCCTAACACCGATTAATATCGTGCAGGGTCCTGCCTTTCCAGCTGACGCTGACCAGGGCGACCTCTTTTTTAGGTCTGACCTGGGCTCTATGTACACATACGACGGCAGCGCCTGGGTATCGATGACAGCCAGTGACATTACAAATGTTGATGGCGGAAATGCAACAAGCGCTTACAACATCAACTATGACGGTGGCGGACCGTCTTCTTTTTAAGGAATAAGGACTAAGAAAAAATGGCAGTCAGAATTCAATTCAGACGCGGTACCGCCGCAGAGTGGTCAGCAGCAAACCCTACACTAGCCCCTGGCGAGCTTGGCTATGAGTCAGACACTGGATCTTTTAAGATCGGTGATGGCGCTACAGCCTGGACCTCACTGAGCTACGGTGCAGTTAGCGAGTCATATGTAAATAACGCTATCTCTGACGTAGTTGGATTGTCCCCAGAGACCCTTGACACTCTAGCTGAGCTAGCAGCTGCTGTAGGTAATAACCCTAACTTTGTTCAAACTGTGACTGACATGGTTGCAGACGCCGAGGCTAATGTCGTTGCATATACTGACAATGCTGTAGCTAGCCTGGTTAATGCAGCACCACAAACACTGAACACACTTTCAGAACTTTCTGCAGCTCTAAATAACGACGAGAACTTCTACCTTACACTGCAGAACAGCATCAATGGCGTAAATACATATGCTATTGCTTACACAGATAACGCAATTATCCAGGTTACAGATGTATTCAACACATCACTAACTTTTTACGCTACCACAACCCAGCTAACTACAGCTATAGGCGAGCACGCTCAGGACACTACTAGTGTTCACGGAATCTCAGACACTTCTAATTTGGTCTACACCAACGGATTAGCTGATGCAATATCTACACACAGCGGCGAGACTCTAAACATTCATGGCATTGCTAACACTGCTGATTTAGCCATGCTATCTGACGTGACTAGCGCAGTTGATCCAGTTTCTAATACCATCAACGAGCACTTACTACTGACTACCAATGTCCATGGGATCGCAAACACAGCCGACCTAGTTACTACAACTAATATCGACACTGTAATTGCACCTACACTAGCTTCATATGCGCCACTTAATGCCCCAGAGTTTACTGGAGCAGTAGTGTTGCCATCTTCAACTACTATTGGAGCAATTTCTGGAGTCGAGCTTAACTATCTTGACAACGTATCAGCAAACGTTCAGGACCAGCTAGACGCTAAACTTGCGATCGCTAGTGCAGAAAGCATCTACGCACCCATAGCTAATACCACTTTAACTGGCAATGTGTCTCTACCAGCCACTACAACTATCGGCGACGTTTCTGCAACGGAGATTGGATACCTAAACAATGTATCTTCTGCAATCCAGACTCAGTTAGACGAAAAAGCTCCTACAGCTTCCCCTACATTCACTGGCACAGTCTCTGGTATTACCGCTGAAATGGTGGGACTTGGTAGTGTAAACAATACTGCTGACCTTGACAAGCCAGTCTCTAACGCTGTTCAGACAGCATTAGATCTAAAGGCTAACCTAGCTAGCCCAGTATTCACTGGCGAGGTAGAAGCATCTGACCTAATTGTTACTGGCAACTTAATTGTTCAAGGAACTACAACTACAGTATCTGCGTCTGACCTAAAGGTCAAAGACAACATGATCTACTTGAACAATGCTGGACTATCAACCTTGTCTGGTGCTGTTGGTGATGGCACTAACGTAATCTACACAACTACAGAAGCTCATGGTTATGATGTTGGCGATTATGTTACTATTTCAGGTGCAACCCCAAGCTCGTTCGACGTAAACTCAACTGGTTTGGAGATTCTTGCAGTTACGGCAAACACCTTCACCGTAGCCAGCACCGTTACAGACACCTATGTGAGCGGTGGAACTGCCCGCGGCAAGGTACACACTAACCCAGACTTAGGTTGGGCAGCTGGTCGCTATGCTAGCGGCTCATACGCTCACACTGGTATGTTTCGTGACGCTACCGATGGACGCTTCAAGTTCTTCGACTACTACACACCTGAGCCAGATGACTCAGTATTTATTGACACATCTCACGCTAGCTTTGCTCTAGCTCCTATTCAGGTGCAGAACGTAATCACAAATGGTGTTACTGCAACTTTTATCGCCTTCGCAGACGGTACTCAGCAAAACAGCGCTGGTGTGGAGTCAATCACCACCTTCACCGAAAAGACAGCTAACTACACCCTAGACACAACTGCTTACCAGGATAACGTAGTAGAGATGAACAGCGCATCCGCTGTTACTTTTACTATCCCTACAAATGCAGCTTTTGCTTGGCCAGTAGGCGCGTCTATGGACATCATCCAAACAGGTGCTGGCCAGGTAACAATCGCCCCAGATTCAGGTGTAACCCTTCGATACACCCCTGGCAACAAGCTCAGAACCCAGTGGTCATCTTGTACTATAATTAAGCGTAGCGCTGATGTTTGGTACTTGTATGGCGATTTGACAGCGTAATTTAGAGTTAAGAGAGAGTAACTAATGGCAAAGAAAGAAGCGGGTGGAAGGTCTTCTCAGCAGAATGACTTTCTAGAGCCTAAAGCCCCTATCAATGTTTCTGCTACTGATGTGGGAACTAATAGGCCATACAATGACGGTGCAGCTGTTGTTTCCTTCTCGCTACCTGCTGATTCTCCAGCTGCTACCTCTTATACCGTAAATGCGTATAAGAACGGCACCGCTCTGGACGAGACCGCTACAGCTACTACGGGGGCATCGTCTCCGATTACCGTTGCAGGTCTTGATTCTGGTATTTCTTATACCTTTAAAGTAATTGCAACAAATGCATCAGGTCCCTCTGAAGAGTCAGCCTCATCTAGCTCTGTTGTCATAACTACCGTACCGCAGGCTCCTCAGAACGCTTCTGCTATATCGACTGCAGCTAACCAAGACATCATTTCATGGTCTAACGGTGCTGACGGCGGCAAGTCGATCACCAGTACTTACTTTGTATCCAGTGACCAGTCCACTAACCCTGGACAAGTCACTATGACCACAAATCCATGGACTGAGCCAGAAAACGGCGGGTCTACTCAGAACTACACGCTATATCATGTAAACAATAATGGAACATCTCTCGGTACAGCTACGACTGATGTTACAACTGTTGCACCATTCTTCCCACCGTTCTTCCCTCCATACTTCCCTCCTTACTTCCCACCGTTCTTCCCTCCATACTTCCCTCCTTACTTCCCACCGTTCTTCCCTCCTTACTTCCCTCCTTACTTCCCTCCTTACTTCCCTCCTTACTTCCCTCCTTACTTCCCTCCTTACTTCCCACCGCGTTTCCCTTACTTCCCACCTTACTTCCCACCGTTCTTCCCTCCTCGCTTTGGTGGTTACTCGATTGACCCTCGCGAGCTAGACAAGTACATGTCAGAGTGGGACACCGAGTAATAGTTAGGTATAAAATAGAGAGGCAGTCTTCGGACTGCCTCTTTATTCTTTAACGGGAGATCATCTTGCACTTTAATCCAGTAATACTCAATGACGTATTTAGTAGCGAAGACGTGCAATATCTTAGGCAGCTATTGAACTCGAAGGCATACGCCAAAAATTGGCTAGATCCTAATAACGACAGAAGAGTTTTAAAATTTACCGAACTTGACTCATATTTCAGTAGAAAGATAGAGCCAATAGTTCAAGAAATATTTGGTAGTACTCGTATTAAGTCAACTTACGCTGTCTATCTAGATTATGACCGACCAACGTCCAAGCTGCCAGCGCATCTCGACAACAATGCCTGCACCTATACGGTTGATTATTGCGTATCCGCTAAGACACCGTGGGGGGTAGTAGTCGAGGGCGAAGAGTTTGTCTTTGGCCCGAACCAGGCTTTAGTATTTACTGGTGGACACGACTATCACTGGCGAAATGATATGCCAGACCCAAAAAATAATAGAGTTGAAGTAATCATGTTTCACTTTTGCCTAGATGATCACTGGTACTTCACTCACGGGCAAGAATATATGTACGATTTAATGGACAATGGATTACTGCCAGAAGGCGATTCATATCATCTAAGTCCAGCAGTTTTAGGTAGAAATCCTGTAGACTCGTCTCATGGATGATTGGTTTACTAAAGATAGGTCAGAGACCGCGAACAATAGGATGCCTGCTAGACATGTAGGCCAGATAGAAGTATTGAATCCAGCTCTTGGTATAAATATCTATCGAAATGCCTTAAGCAAATCTAACTGTGAGAAATATATCTCGACTTTAGAGTCACATTTAAACGGCCAGACTCAGTTTCGTTGGAGCGGCGCGTATGTCACTACCTCAGAGGAGTTGGATCTAGAGTCTAGAAATGCTAAGGATTTTAAATTTAATTCCATTGGCCTAGGGCCGAAGACTCAAGAAAATGCTGCTCTTTACTCTATGCATGAGGAGATTTTTCAATCCACTAGACGCTGCGTAGATGACTACGGGCAATACTGGGGAGTAGGAATTAACTACTACGAAGCATTTAATTTTGTGAAATACGAAGGATCTGGGACTCATTTCAGGGTTCACGCAGATCATGGGCCTACATATGTCTCAACGACATCAATAGTTGCATATCTTAATGACAACTATGAGGGCGGGGAGATCTGGTTTCCTAGATTTAATTTAGTCATAAAACCAAAAGCAGGAGACATAGTGATATTCCCCTCTACCTATATCTACGAGCATGCATCCCAGGAAATGATTAGCGGAACCAAGTACTCTGTTGTGATAATGAGTGACTATAATGATAGAGATGGCGTGAACCACAAAGTATCGCAGACGGTTAAGGAATATGAACTCAAATACTAACGAGGTAAAGAAGTCAACTGCCACTGAAGGTCAGGCAGAGCAAGAGATGTTAAATGATCGTCTCGCTAAGTGGTACACACTTGACGAGATGACTTGGAGCTCTGCAGAAGAGGTTCGCCCTGGATCAGGCATCTGGGTATACCACGACGTTTTACCTAAAGACATGAACATAATCGAGCGAATCGAGGAGGTCCTACACTCTCCAGATAACGATTACGAGTATCAAGAGGCTATGGTCGGATACTCGATGAAGATTCCAGAGTATCGAGACTGCTATGACTTCAAATATAAAAGACATGACTTTGATCACGACACTTCCGAGTGGGGTGACAAGCTAAGAGAGCTTGCAGATGAGACCATCTATAGACAGAAGCAGGTAGTTAAGGACTACACTCGTCGCTACAATATCGGAGAGCTGCGCTACTGGGAAGCTACAAACTATATTAAATATGGCCCAGGGCAACACTTCCAAGAGCACCACGATCACGGTTATTCGTACAACTGCGTAGTATCTCTAGTCGGATATCCGAATGATGATTATGAGGGCGGAGAACTATACTTCAGACTTCAAAACATTAAGATTAAAGCTAGAGCTGGAGATTTATTTATCTTCCCATCTAACTTCATGTACCCACACCGAGCTATGCCAGTAGTTTCTGGGACTAAATACTCGATGGTTACCATGCTTGACTACTCAGAAAAGTTCCATGGCGGACTATTTCTAGAGGAGACAAACTCTTAAGACATGAAGAAATTTTCCATACAGAAGACTCATCCAGGTGCTGCACATATCGAGCAGCTCCCTGGCGCTCGAGACTGGATGAATGATACGCAAGAGAAGCATGCCTATATGTGCTTCCCGCTATCCCTAACAAATCGTCTCGGCTGGGGTATATCCTTTCCAGAGGATATCTCTTTTGTTTGGGACGGGATCACAGATACAACTCCAGATCATATTAAGATACTTAGCGGCGAGAAGTATGTCAGCACTGTAAGAGGTAATGCCACTATTAGTTTCTACTCTGGGCTACTAGTGAGAACTGACTCAGAGACGAGTACTCTAACGATGCCAGTGCCTAATCTATTTGTCAGAGGGGCCCAGTGTTATACAACATTGATCAGCACTTCTTTCTATATGCCAGAACTGCCACTGGCATGGAGAGTGACAGAACCCGATGTTGTAATAACTATCCCTGCTGGTCAACCAGTAGCTGCTATCCTGCCAATATCATTGACATCACTACAAGATGACTACACCCTAGAGCTAGACGAGAACCCGCTGGGGAATGAGTACTGGGATGAAGTCAAAAAATACGGCGATGAAGCAGAGATAAAGAATGGAGTTGGCGATTGGTCAAAAATGTATAGAGACGCAGTCAACTACAGAGGAGAGCAAGTGGGACAGCACGAAACTAAGTCTATTAAATTGAAAACAGTTCACTGCCCATTTACTGGACAAACATATGAAGTAGAGGACACTGAATATAGTGGACACTCAGAAGATTAAATTCGTAAAAAATAGACCATGGCTAAATGAGGAGAGTCCTTCTGCACCTTCTCCAATAATTAAAACCCTCCCTAATTGGTATAGGAAAGCTGACAGGTTTGCAACTAACCCAGCGACAGGGAAGCCATGGGAGATGCCAGATGGTAGCGGGAAGATCCCTACCTGGAAGGCTTGCCCAGCAGTTTTTGACATCATGGGGAGCGGATATGTCTACAAGACACCGTGCGACATAGAGGTTTTTATCGACTCCATGGGAATGGTTCAGATAAAAATAGAAGACGAACGCAGCAAAGATTTTATCCAAGAGCGATCTCCAATGCCTCAATTCAAACACCCTCACGGATATCACGACAAGCACTTTGCTTGGTGGGCTGATTGGGCAGTGGAGCTACCAGATGGGTACAGTGCGTTATACACTCAGCCGTTCAATCGATTTGAGCTACCATTCCTGACTACCAGCGGAATTATTGATAACGATAAGGTCAAACTCCCTGGCACTATGCCATTCTTTATCATTAAAGGATTCACAGGAACTATCCCAGCTGGTACCCCATACGCGCAAATACTCCCATTTAAAAGAGAGCACTGGGAGTCCGAGGTCGATCTAAACGTGTCTCCTCAGGAGATGATGGAGAAAAACCGCCTAAATAGTGAAAAGTATCGCCAGCCAGACGGCGGTATCTATATCAAAGAAGTCTGGGAACGCAGAAAATACGAATAGGTATAATATAACCATGATGGACCAGAGCTCTACAGATTACACTAATCGACACGACGACCTTAGGGTTTCGATCACACCTTCTGGATTTTTCGGAGATTCTGCAGATAACATTATTGCAATTGAAGACTTTATGACTCAGGAGGAGCTGACAATCCTAAATGAGTTCGCAAGAAGTAATACAGAGTGGGACAAGACAGAGACTCACTACAATGAAGATGGAACAGTTATCTATGACTCTGGCTACTGGGAGGATAGAGTAGCTACAGCAACAACTCTAGACTCTGTAGATCCACGCATTACTCAGGTAATCATTGGCATGCAAGCGCGTCTAAAAGAGAGAGTAGACGCATTTTTTAATGTCGATGCCAGAGCAACTAGTCCTGCTATAGTTAGATGGCTGCCTGGGCAACTACAAATGCCACATGCTGATAAAGAGTTGCACGAAGGTGACAGTCGCGGTAAGCCAAACGATTTCCCATACTATGACATAGCTGGTCTATTCTACATAAATGATGACTATAAAGGTGGAGAGCTATACTTCCCAAATCAGGGGATTCAGTTTAAGCCTAAAGCTGGTGCTGCCTACTTCTTCCCTGGAGATATGAACTATATTCATGGAGTCAGCCCAATTGAGTCAGGGATTAGATACACGGTACCATTCTTCTGGACCATCGTAAAACATAACGTCATAGAGGAGTAGTTACTGTGAAGATAACTACCCATAGGCAAGATGTGTTCGAGGTAGAAGATTTTCTAACTACCTCCGAGGCTCAGGATTTGATTGATTATTACGAGTCGGACCCAGAGTCATGGCAACAGACATGCTTTTACAATGCTCGGGTTATGGATCCAATAGCTCCTTGGCAGTCAGATAAGTCAGAGTCAATAGATGAGACTTACATGAAGTCTTTGCGATTTAAGCTACAGCAATTGGCAGAGAGTTTATTTAATAGGGAACTAAAAAATCTAAGTTTAAGTGCCCATAAATGGCTTGAAGGCGCATTCGCAGATTACCATTCAGACAACACAGAGCTGGATGGGACTCCAAATGCTTGGAGAGAGAATAAGTTAGTCACAATTATCTATTTAAATGACGATTATTCTGGTGGAGATTTAGTATTCCGTGATCATCCCATAAAAATATCGCCAAAAGCTGGCACGGTCGTAGTCTTTGATGTAGGGATTGACAACGTTCACGGAGTGACTGAAGTAATATCTGGCACTAGGTGGACTATGCTTGCCTCGTTTGACTATGCAGATTCTACATACCCAGAAGATTACTGGGAACAAAAGAGACTAGAATTAGAGGAGACAGCTAGGATTCACCAGGAACAGCGCCAGGAATGGGATGCTATCGGTGTGCCAGAGGAGAGAGTTCTTAGGAGCGAGTAGATATGTTAGACAAGTCAACTTTTGTAGTCTATAGAGACGAGCCAACTACAGTAAACAAGCTGGGCGTTACCCAGAATCGGATTGTAGAGATTCCTAATTTTGTAGATAAAGATACAGCTAGCAAGATGGTAGATTTCTTCGAAGCACGAAGTGACCTCTGGGGTGATGTAGCTTTCTATCGATCAAGTGGCATGGGTATTGCCCCAGAGGATCCCAATATCGAAAGAGTGGGGCTACCACCAAGATTCTTTGAGACCCTTACAAAGCAATTTCAAGAGGCTGTCGGTGAAGTATTTGGGAGACCAGTTAAGCCGAACACATCTCATGCTCAGAAATGGGAAGTAGGTGGATTCGCTTCGCCTCACTCCGATAACTCCGACTTTGATGGGAATCCAACCCTATTCGAGATTAATAAATACGTTGGAATCCTATACCTAAATGATGACTATGAGGGTGGAAACCTATTCTTCACAAAGACTGACAACATCAATGAGAAGACGCTAACAATTAGACCTAAAGCTGGCTCATACATTATTTTCCCTGGTGGCATAGAGAATATCCACGGGGTCGAGGAAATTACTGCTGGCGTTAGATATACAATGGTCTCATTCTGGGATTTTGCCGAAGCGGATTATAGCGAGGAGCGCCGCGTCGAATGGGCTGCAGAGCGCGAACGAGTAGAGGCAGAGAAAGCTGCAGCTAGAGAAGAATGGGCAAGAGGTAACAAGTGGGCATAAACTTATCGGACTCATTAGAAGAACTACACCCTCAAGTGTGGGTCTTTAGAGGAGCCATAAAAAATCCAGAAAAGCTCATGGAAAAGCTAAAAGCCTTACCTGATTGGCAGCCGTGGTGGGTATTTGGTCTAATAAACGACGAGTTAGGCGGGCCAGACCAGACATGGGAAAATTTCCCAACTAGAGAGCAGTGGCAAGCTCACCTAGACGAGTTACAGCATACAAGCCACCCAGAGCTTATGGCAGAAATCGATAACTACTTCTACGAGGCGACTAAGCTTTATACGGAGCACCATGGCTTCGAATTAGACAACTGGGTACACCAGACTCCGTCAGTGTGCTTATACAAGTCTGACGCTGGTGTTACTGATCAAATGACCATGCACTACCACACCGATTGGCAGCCAGAGAAGGCTGAGTCACGTGGTACAAAGTTTAGACTTACTTGCACAATGTACTTAAATGACGACTATGACGGTGGAGAGTTAGCGTTCATTATCCGTGAAAATAGGGATGACCCGTCAAATGACTTTAAGTTTGAATACAAGCCAACTGCTGGAGATATCTTAGTATTTCCATCCACCGAGCCTTTCTACCACGGTGTGAAGCCGCTAACTAATGGCGATAGATTCTTCATTAGAAATTTCTGGCTAGAGTATTTCCCTGGTACCCCAGAGTGGCTTGAAGGCGAAGCAACTCACGGGGAAGAAGTCTGGGCCGAGATGGAGAAAAAGCGAGAGCACGACTTTATCTCATCACGAAGAACAGTGGAGTAGTGGACGCACTAGACCAAAGAATAAAGATATATAAAGGATTGATCCCTAATCCAAAAGATCTTATTCGTGAAATAGAAGACAATGCCACCTGGGATAAGTGGTGGATTTTTGGCAAGATGGCTCAAGGAGTCTGCCCGCCAGAGCAATGGGACAATTTCCCAACAGAAGAGCAATGGCAAGAACACTTACGAAATTTAAGTAGAGATCAGTCGAATAGTAATCTAAAAAATGCTGTATTAGAGATTAAAAAATATTTTTATTTAGCTACAAAAGATTACGTAGAAACCCAAGGGTTTGATTTAGACAACTGGATAATGGACTCCCCCTCATTCAATGTCTACACTCCAAATCACGACGAGCAGCCTGGTCCGATAACCATGTCTTTTCACACAGACTGGCAGCACGAAAAGCAAGAGTCTAGAGGGGATAAGTTTAAGCTTACATGTACTATGTACTTAAACGATGACTATGAAGGGGCAGAGCTAGCTTTTGTTGTCACTGATACCCCTCAAGATCCTAGTACATATAAACTTGTAAAGTTTAAGCCATCAGCAGGCGATGTTGTAGTGTTCCCATCTACTCCTCCTTATTACCATGGTGTTACTAAATTAATATCTGGATCTAGATATATAATTAGGACTTTCTGGTTAGAGCACTTCCCTGGCACGCCCGAGTGGTTGGCAGGAGAGGCCGAACACGGCGAGGAAGCCTGGGCGGCTATGCAAAAAAAAGTAGAAAAAGCCAGAATCCACGAGGCACCTGGAATACAAGATTGGCATTTAGATTTATAATTGTAAGGTCAGCCTAAGCACCAAAGGATAGTAAATGGATAACGTACTAGAACAGCAAGCTAGAGAGATAATTTGGCTAAAAGACGATGTCGCCACATTCCCTGGATTTATGGATAAAGAGCAGTGCGAGCAAATCATAGAGTTCTTTGAGGATCAGGGAGTCAATGAAGGCCACTGGATGCAGACCTGTTTTTATGACTCTAAAGGTATGGCCCTAGTATCAAGCGAAGAGGCACTAGAACGATCAGGTCTAGAAGAGCGCCGACAGAATTATTTTGAATGGCTCCGACTAGAGATTAAAGCCGCAATCGAGCAAGCTTTTGGTAGGGAAGTGCGAACAAACTCTACACACGCCCAGCTATGGCCTACGGGATCTTTTGCTAGATGGCACTCTGACAACTCCGACATCGAGGGGAACCCTACGGCATGGAGCGATAACAAGTTTGCCAGCATTCTCTACTTAAACGATAACTACGAAGGCGGAGACTTAGTATTTAGGGATCACGACCTTCGAGTTAAGCTACCCCAGGGGAGCTTGATTACATTTCCTGGTGGTATTAATAATGTTCACATGGTTGAAGAGATTACATCTGGAGATAGGATTACTGTAGTAGGTTTCTGGGACTTTGCCGACTCTAACTACACACCTGAAGAATTAGACGCTCGCCAAGCCGAGGTAGCTTTCGAGAGAATCCTACAGACAGAACAAAAAGCCTTATGGCACCAAGGAAACAGTAATGCCTAATTTAGATTTTACTAAAACAGAATTCTACGCTGACAAAATTTTAGTCATGCGTAATGTTTTGACTCAAGAAGAAGCTGACATGGTGATTGATTACCACAAGAACATGGACGCACTTCTAGGCGAAGACGATAATCAGATCATTAAGAAACTAGAACCATGGAAGACATCTTCTATTGATCACCCGCACGTGTACGGAACAAAGCGCTCAGCTGAGTGGACCGAAGAACGATCAAAAAATACTACTGATCCTAGAGTAATCAACTATTTTAAATGGGTAAAGAATCTATTTTATGAAGTAGGGGATTTCTACCACAGGTCTCTAGACATTCCGTATGAGGACGGGGCACACTGGACAGACTTCTCTACTTTCCAATACACTAATGGCCAAGAAATGGGTCCGCACGTTGACTACGATGGGGAGCCCTACCTAGCTCCAGTAGCAACAGGTCTTTTATACCTAAATAGTGACAAAAAGGGTGGAGACCTCTATTTCAGAGATCAAGATGTTTTTGTAGAGTCATCGATGGGAACACTAGTCATATTCCCTTGCGTTAAGCCATTCTTCCACCAGTCAACCCTAATTACTGAAGGTGAAAAGTATCACATTGGTACAGCTTGGAAACGTTCGATAGGCTAGACTAGGCCTATGCCTACAACAGCTCCTACAGTATTTCATGAGAAGATTTTTTACTACAAAAATCTAATTGATAATCCCTCTGCTCTAGTCGACTTAATAGAGCAAACAGACGGAACACTTACTGAAGGTGATGCAATTCTTCCATGGAGAAAGTGGACCGCTTCAGATGATGACTCTTATGTTTTTGGGTACCAAAAGCAGACAAACTACTCTAAGTTATCTACTAGCTCAGTCGGTGTTAGGCACATATATAGTACGTTAATGGACGCACTAACTCTTGCTGGACGCCACTACTGCGAGACATTAGGGTTAGACTACTTCCCACCTTCACCGCTAAGTATCTCTAAATACATAAAAGGCGGATCTATGGGACCTCACGTCGATGAGTACCCTGGTCAAGTAAAAGAACCAGTGATGTCAGGAGTTATATATCTAAACGACGACTGCGTTGGCGGTGAGTTAGATTTTCCAGAACAAAAAGTTAGAATTAAACCAGAAGCTGGAAGCCTAGTAATCTTTCCATCGGTTAAACCCTATTACCACCAATCACTAGAGATATCTTCTGGTCAAAAATATATGTCTCCAGTTTTTTGGATAAAAAATAATTAGTTGTTAGCCATCTTATTCGGGTCATTTATAAAAAGAGTTAGACCATATCTAACGCCAGAAGTAACTTCTCGAACGCCATGCTCATATGTAGCTGCTGCAGAGTGAATCACTAGCATGCCTCTTTTTGGTTTAACGTCAAAGCCAAGTTTCGAGTAATACAGCTCACCACCGTTATAATCATCATTTATGTAAATAACCACACCATGAGCAACGGGGAGATCCAATTCTGGCGGTCCCATGTCATCATGAGCGGGTAGACTTTGTCCTGGCATGGTTCTATTTAGTGGGCCAACACCCTTCTCAAAGGCTAGCTCCACCTGAGACTCAGGGATGGATTTGACTGATTCTCTATATGCAGCAATCACTCTGCGTAAAATTTCATTGAGTTCGGCTGTTGATGGAAGAAATAGATTTCTACCTCCCCATGTTCCTGTATCCATGGTGTTGCCAGACTCTCCCGCCCAAGTATTTGCTATATTTGCTCTCTCGATCTCCGAGTCTAGGTACGCTAGCTCTTCATTTGACAGAAATAGCTCATCTACATATATTTCAAGGTCTGAACCGAACGGCTGAGTCAACATACAGCAATTCTACCTCAAAATTTAGCTCCTCACCAAACTAATAAAAGTTAAAGTGCGGTAAAATTATAAAGACTAGTCTAGCTTCCCTGTAAGGACTCTCAATGAGCCATCTTCGCGGCAATGTGCACGACCTGATTACGGATCAAGGATCAACCGTACATCAGGTTTTTGGCATCAAAAATTCCGCAAGACGGCCTATCACCCTCACGGGGTATAAGGCTCGTATGCAAGTCAGACAATGGGACAAGGAAAACAGGGATCCAGCGCCCATCGTAATTGCCGAATACACTACAGAAAATGGCTATTTAATGATAAACGAGACTGCAGGAAGCGTGACTCTTTTAATTCCGCCTGCAGATATGGCTGCATATGAGCCAAAAACTTACGTATATGACGTTGAAGTAGAGTCAGATGGCGGCGAAACTACTCGAATTATTCAGGGTAAATTTATTGTGAGAGCCGAGGTAACCAAATAGTGGCACTCTCTGACAACTTCGCATATGTGGATGTAAAAGGTCCAGGTCCTCAGGGGCCTGCTGGCCCTACTGGTCCTGCAGGACCTGCTGGGGGTCCAACAGGTGCAACTGGTGCAGTAGGCTCTACAGGTCCAACTGGTCCAACTGGTGCAACTGGTGCAACTGGTGCTACAGGTGCAGATAGCACTATACCTGGCCCAACTGGTGCAACTGGTGCTACAGGTGCCACTGGTGCAACTGGTGCTTCAGGTAGAGATGGTATTGATGGCGCAACGGGTGCAACTGGTCCTCAGGGTATCCCTGGTCTGATAGGCCCAACTGGTACAACAGGTCCTCAGGGGTTGCCTGGTTTATCTATTACAGGTCCAACAGGTGCAACTGGTGCAGTAGGCTCTACAGGTCCAACTGGTGCAACTGGTGCAACTGGTGCTGCTGGTCTATCTATTACTGGTCCAACTGGTGCACAGGGTCTTATCGGTCCAACTGGTGCAACTGGTGCAACTGGTGCTGCTGGTCTACCTGGAGTATCTATTACAGGTCCTACTGGTGCCCAAGGATTGCCTGGTATTACAGGCGCAACTGGTCCAACTGGTCCAACTGGTGCAACTGGTGCTGCTGGTCTAGATGGTATTGACGGTAGAGACGGCATTGATGGAGCTACTGGTGCAACTGGTGCAACTGGTGCTCAAGGAGTCGCTGGTCCAACTGGTGCAACTGGTGCAACTGGTGCTGCTGGTCTATCTATTACTGGTCCAACTGGTGCACAGGGTCTTATCGGTCCAACTG
>JACCDO010256784.1_pt1 | contig 46094 bp, 20 predicted proteins | sample 7446101 | NCBI WGS metagenome assembly JACCDO01 (sample SAMN15323440, study PRJNA562643) | freshwater metagenome | isolation source: river surface water | place: USA:Blue River Watershed | collected 2017-08-16 | reverse complement strand
TACTTTCAATGCAAGAAGAAATTGAAACACGTAAAGCTCCTAAAGTCGAACAACAACAAAGAAACCCTGAAGTTGTAATGCGTGATCAAATTCTAACTATTTTGAAAAGAGATCCAAACGCTCCAAGTGAAATGCAAATCTCTGCATGGAAAGATCAATATGGTACAAGTGGCGTACATGTAATGGCTTTTAGTGATAATGAAGTTTATGTTTATCATCATATTACACGTAAACAATGGAAAGCTATTAAAGACATTATGCAAAAACTTGAAGGTAAAGAAGCCGAAGAAGTTGAAGAAAGATTAAAAGAGAAAGTCTTTGCTTCTTGCATTTTATATCCGAAATTAACAAACGATTGGATGGAAAATTGCAAAGCAGGTGTTGTCGATTCTCTTTATCAAATGATCCTTTTAAATAGTGGATTTATTACTACTCAACAAGCAATGATGCTCACTACTCAATTGTAATAAAAATGAATAAATATAGAATGGAATTCAAAGCAGAGGGAGTCACTCTGTATTTTAGATTATTGAATATCGGGGAATACAATTCCATTAAAAAGAAATATTTAACATCAAAGCAACATCCTTATTTTATTTACGAAGAGATATTCAATATATGCGGATTGAATACTAGTCTTTCTCAAAATGTTCCTATTGGTTGCATTATTAGTTGTGGCGAATATATTTTGCATTTATGTTCAGAAAGTACGCCGGATAAAATATTATTTGATATAGCTGCTGTTCGAAAAGAGAATCCTTTAGATTCTTTAAATGAACATATGCGTTCAGTTATCATGATGGTTTTTTCCTCTTATAAACTTAAAGAACTAAATGAAATGACTCGTGAAGAATTTATTGAAACATTTGTTATTGCGGAAAATATAGCAACAAAAATGAATCCAGGATTTCAACGTTTGGATTTGTTCAAGATATATGAAGAACAAATAGAGAAGAAAACAAAAACACCAGTAGTTGAAGAAGTACCTTATCAAAATGAAAATAAAGAATTAGAACAAGCACTTGGATATTGGAACTTAGAAGATGCTAAAACATTATATGAAGAAGAAAAGAAACAAGCTCGATTAAGTAAAGCTCAGTTAGAAAAATTAGATAAGAGGTAATTATGGCTTCTAGTGCTAATCCAGGTGGGTTTTATTACTCATCGCAAGAAGCTCCACCACAATTTAGCAATACTGTACAGATGTTATCTTACGCTGCAGGATTAGGCGCTTTTGGTGGTAGTTTATATTACATGGCAAATGATGTAGTTTCTCCTGAAACTGGTTTGACTAGATTAGACAGGGTATCAAAAAGTTTTGAAGTTTTTGCTAATCGAAACTTTTCAGGAATGTTAAATACATTTCGTATTCCTGAATTTTTATCAGGCTTTGCTTCACCTAGAGGGTTAGGCTTAGATCTTATCAATGGTGAAACTTCAAGTGGCAAGCCGGGAAGAATCGGTCAATATAAATTTACTGCTAAACAATTTAGTGGAAAAGAAACTCAAGATTATTTACGACATATTTTAGATGTAGATGAATTCAGAGATTTGTCTGAAAGATTTTTAAATAATATTGATAAAAGTCCTTATGAGTTAGTTTACGAACAAGATATTGATGAGATCGGTCAAGGGAGACTTTACTTAGACGAATACAAAGAAGAACTTGAATACAAACCTGGCGTTGAACAAACTGTTGAAAATCAACAGTATGTAAAGAAATTAAAAAATCGCCGTTTAATTACCGATAAATTATCTTTAATGAATCTTAATTATCAATCAGAAATGCTTGATATTTTAGAAGGTGTTGGTAAAACTGCTAAGATCAATCCCGCATTTACCTCTATTTTGCAATCTATAGGCTATTTAGAAAACAAAGATGTTAAAGTTACTAATCAACTTTTCTCAGGTGTAGTAAACGAATCCGATTATGAAGATGTTGCTGAAAAAGCTAAGTATGGTCTAATTCCATCTCCTAATAAATCTGGCACAAAAACCAAATTACAATATCTAACTTCTTATTTAAATTTTGGATTCAATCGTTTTAATAAATTATTAACTACGACTGCAGAACAAGTTCCTGGTATTGGTGAACCTCTTAGTAAAATGGCAAACATTCTAGGAGTAAATCTACGTACAAAACCTGGTCAATTTTATGAACAGTTTTTTGAATTAGGTTTGAAAACTAGTAAACTTGGAATGATGTTTATGGGTCTACAAACGGTAGATCACTATAGAAGAAACTTTGGGTTAATTGGACATCTCGCTGCTTCTGCTGGTTTAGCGTATGGTGCTGAAGCTTTATATAAAAAAGCAGTACCTTCTTCAATGCGTAATTTTAAATCAGGAGTAGTAGGCGGTATTGCTTTTGGTATTCAGATGCTACCTGGATTTTCACAGGGTATTGTTGAAGGTGTTGCAACTACTTACGCAAATCTTGATATTGCAAAATCTTATGTAGGTAAATTTACTTTAATGTCCGCTTATAGGCGAACTTTAGAAGGATTTGCTCCTGGTATATCAGAGCCTACAATAGGTATTGCGGCTGGTATAGGCTTAGCAATTGCAGCACATAATCAAGTAGGTTTGAAAAGACTTCAACAATATGAAGAAAAAGGCACGTTCTTACCTGAATCTTTATTAGAAAGAATTGGTTTAAGATTACATCCAGAAGACGCAGCAACAATACCTTATACAAAAGGTCAATTTGAAGCTTCTGTTAGATTTGACACATTAGTAATGGCTGGTTCTAGTGCCAGTATGGAACCTAATGCTCAATTAAAACGAATTGGAGCTCAAGCTGAAAATATAAATCCTGTTTTTAAAGACCTTCAAAAGCTCGGTATAAGTTATCAAGATCTTCCAGAAGAGATAAGAGGCGAATATGAATCAATTGTTAATAAAGCAATACCTGAATACAATCAATCCATTGCTGGTGATAAAGATATTGATTTCAATCCAGTAAAAAATAAAGACACTAGAAAAAGAGTAGCTAATTTTTATAGCGACAACATGGATCAGTTAATAGCTTTATCGGATAAAGTAAGAACTCATCTTCTTGGAACTGGACAAATAAAAACCGAAGCTGAATTTCCATCTTTTATAAATAGTTATGAAGCCAAACAACAAATAGATGATTTTAGTTTGACTACTCATGAAATTTCAAAAGCATATGAATATGTCAATTATAACGATAATAATGTTTTTAACATTTCTTTAATTAATCGTTTAGCAGAAATAAAAGATCGATATAGAGAAAACACTAGTATAATGGGACGAGCATCTGAATTTTTAGAAGTTCAAGGTACAAAGATGTATCACGCATTTATGGGTGCGTCTATGGAGGGTGAGACATTTGATAAAGCATTAAAAGAAATCGACATGAAACCATTCTTTACTAAAAGATATGGAACTTTAATAGCTGGTGGTTTCTTACTACATCAATTATTTACTGGTGCTTTGTTAGGTAGTATGCAAGATCCAGATGATTTGAGAGCTGAATATGAAGGTGAAAAATACATAGAAGTAAAGAAAGGGCGTTTTTGGGAAGGTGGTGGTACTCCATACGAAGGTAAAGAAACAGAATACTTAAGACCTTCTCAGTACGCCATGATGATGAATCGTACAAATGAGAAAGCAGTATGGGGCGATGATGACGAAAGATACAATCCCTTCACTAAATTCTTTCTTAAAAACTTTACTTATTATTTAGAAGAAAAAAATTATACAAATCGCCCTTACCCAATGACATCTGCTGCATTTGAAGATGTACCTGTTATAGGTCCTTTATTAGCAAATACGATTGGTAAATTAATTAAACCACCAAAACTTATGCATGCATCAGAGTACATGCGAGAAAACGAACAAGGCGAAATAGAATTTCTTTATCCTAAAGAATATGGTTCTTCTCCTGAATTAGGATCTCTTCCACCTGGACAACCCAAAAGTCCATACAGTTTATCTTCTTTAGTCGGATCAATAGGTTATCAATTTAGAGAACTTGAAGGTCTTACTGGTTTCGTTAAAAATCAATTTCAAAAAACTTTAACGGGACAAGAAACTTTTGGTATGACAGAAGTTTTATTTGAAACATCAAAGAATATGGATTCTATAACAAATACTTATTGGGATATGGATCTTGGTGGTGCTTTATTCTTGTCTGAACCTGTACGTCGTTTGTTACCAGCGCCTCGCTCTGAATTGCAAACATATAATCCAATTACAAATAATATGCCTACATGGATGCCTGATAAATTCAAAGTAGGTGACCCTTATACAAAGATAAAAGCGGGACATGCTAGATTGCCAGGTGCAGGTTACGCAGCTATGTTTAAAGAATTAAAAGACATAGATCCTGAAGATTATCCTCTAGTTCATAAATATAATATCTTGTCAAATATAGCGCCAACTTCTCCTGAGATAATCAACATGAGAGAAGAGCTTTATAAAAGACGCGCACAAGGTATTACTACAGACTATGAAAATGAGCTTATGGATAGAGCGACAACTAATTTAAATAAAATGTTAGCGCCTATAACTGATTATGCACCTGAAAATGCAATAAAAATACCTTATGTTAGTGACGCTGTATCTTCTGTATATAATACTGCTTTGTCAGCAGTAAGAAAAACAGCACAACCTTTAGAATTTTTAATACCTGCCGGGTTCCGTCCAACACAAAAATTGTTAGGTCAAAATCGTAGTGCTATCGAACAATATGAATACGAAAGATTATACGCTACGCCACATGCTTTCTGGAACGAACCATGGCGTGACTGGCTTAGACCTTCATTATTAAGCGCTGCAAATATGTTAGGTTATGAGGGAAAGCCAAGCCACGTAAAAGATCGTGAAGAAATGAATTCTTATTTTGATAAAATTCAATATATGAAATACATGAATTTGGCTATGAATGCTACTAATCTAACTGATAAGAAAAGATTTCTTGGAGTTGCATCAAGAACACGTTTTGGTGTGAATCCAAGTGGCGATGCTATGAGTATCTATATGGCGTTACCTGAAGAGGAACGAAAGTTTTTTAATGAATTTGCAAATGCTAAAGAAAGTGATCGCGATCGAATTCGAGAGATGATTCCTGAAGATCAACTTCATCTTTATGAGAATGTATGGGCTCGTTTAGATAGTGGTGAAGACTTATCTCTTTATTCACAAGGTCAACAAAAATTAGATGAAGCAGCAATGATGAGACGATATGAGAATTTAAAAGAAACTAAATTAGAATATGATACTCCTGCAGCTGATTGGATTGGTTGGCACAAAGAAGTCGACGTTAATGATATTAAAATAAAATACTTAGATGATACCGGTGCTGAATTGAGAGACTATGATTTATGGGCTTCTCAAGCTAGACGTGTTCGCCGCCAACCCTATCTAGAAGATTCTTATTCTTTCATGCATGGAGGAGTGACTCCTAATAGAACAAAGCTAGGAAATCTTATTCAAGAAGTTAATAGAAGTTATGGAACTGCTATACAAAACTTTAGTATAAATAGTAATAACGACCCTAACTCACAATCAATATCTTATCTTACTGTTAATGATAACAGAATGGGTGAAGTAATGTCACATGTTTCAAGTAGGTATCAAGAATGACAAATCTAGTTAACAACTATGTTAGTAGTGAAAAAAAACGTGAAGAAGTAAATAATAATTTAAAAGATCTTGGAAGAACAATGCTAGGTATTTCGTTACCTGCTTTAGCCTTACAAAGAGCTTATAATGTTAAACAGCAAGATATAAAAAACGTTTTTAATTTTAAACCTGGAGGTATGAAAAGCCCGTTAAAACGTATTGGCGAGACGATTTCACAAAATATAATTAGTTCTTTTAAAGCTAATAGACAAGTAAAACTAGAAGAGGACGAAAGATTTGGACGTCAAATTTTTGACCAATTAATTAATGGCAATGCTCCGTTGCAAGATTTTATGAATTTAAATGGTAGAGAAGGTAATAAAGTTCATGTAGATAATGTTAGAAAAGAAACTATTGCATTACTACAAGCGATACGTTCTCGTGCCGAAGATCTTCATAGTGGTGGAGTTACTGATGAAACCGTAAGTTCAATGTTAAATCAATTAGATAATGCAATGGTTAATATTGACTCTATGATGGAAGTTGCAATGAATAAAGTTGGAACTCCAATAAACGAAAGGCAAAGAAATGCTGTTCAGACGTTAGAACAAACAAATAATCAAATTGCATATTTTGCAAGAAATTATAATAGTTCTGAGCGTCAATCAATAGCTAATTTTGGAAAGACTTATAAAAATTATTTAAATATAGCAGATAATATTTGGACTCTAGAAAAAGGAGATCCGATAAGACAAAGAATGCCATTAGGTAATAACTTAGCAACATCACATGTTTTGTATAATTCTCGATTAGGAAATCAAAATATATTAAATGGAAATGTATTTTCTACAACTAACAATTTAGATGACGCTTTTTTGCATATTCAAAATGTTAAAAATTCTAAATATGCTCAATTATCTGGTGAACAACAAAACGCTTTTAAAAATCAAGTTGTTAGTATTTATAATAACTACACAGAGATTTTGCGAGCCGGTGGTTTTAAAAATCAAGTTAGTTTTAATATTGTTCATGAGTTTCAAAATCAATTACCTAGTATATACATGAATACTCGATTAGGTGGTAAAGAAATCGCATTAGCATTAAATTTAGCGGCTGATCCTACAACAGGAACTAAGTATCAACGTACTACTAGTTTTATGGGTGCACGCGAAGCCATGGCTAATAGTTATATTGATGCCACTGAATTAAATAAAATAATTAGTAATCAAGGTACTGGGCCTGTTAATCGTAAGCAACGTATCGAACAGTTAGAACAATTAAGAAAAGGCGCAACTCCTGAACGTTTTCAATACTCCTTACTTAAAAGCATTATCGAAGCTAAAGGAAATGTGAATGATTTAACCAATAGAGATATGAATCAATTCTTAGAAACAATTCGTGCAACAGGTGTCGTTTCTGAACGCATGACAATGGATTCTATTATTAACAATACTGATTTTGATCGAAATCTTTCTCGTAATTTAAAAAATGCAGAAGCGCAACAAGCTAATCGTGCAATATTAACTAACATGCATCGACTTAATAAAAATGATGCCGAGTCTCTACTAGGTAGATTAGTTTCTCAAAACTTAGGATTTGAAGGCGTTATCGGTGCCAGTACTACTATTTCAAAAATGCCTATCGAAGCATTTGGCGGTCGTGACTTTGGATTTGGAGCTGTTGGTATTAATTATACTTTTGAAACAGACGAACATGGTCGTGCTATTGTAAAAAATGGCGATTTTGAAAAGAGTATGAAATTCAATCCCATGAATGCTTTTCAAAAATTTGGAATGTTGAATCGTGCAGTACAACCTATCGTTGCTCGTGAACATCAAATCTTTGGTAAAAAAGAAATGCTATTAGGAATGGTTCCTTCAGCAGCGAATGACAAAGAAGTTATGCACAATCTTGACAACTATCAAAATAGAACTATTGGTAGATTTGGAGAGTTAAAAGCGTTTGGTAAAGGTGATGAATTAGTAGGTATATCTGGAAATGAAGTTGGAAAGAATATTCGAGGGATAAATCTCTTAGGCCTTCTAGTTGTTGATGACGATCAAGCACGTGCAATTGCAGGTCTTGGTGAAGGCTCTGCGTATTACGGCGGACATGCTTTATTAAAACAAGCAAGAGATAAAACTATAATTGTTACCGACTCAACTGCTAGCACAAAATTACATGAACAAATTATGGCTGCACAAGCAGATAAAAATGGGCCAGGATATCTACATATAAAAGGCAAAAAACAAATTTCAGAATTCTTTCAAAAATATGGTGGTGTATTAGGTGAGGGTGATGCTGGTTCAACTATTTCTTTGAGTGAATTATCTACATTAGAAGAGATTAAAGTTAAAGCTGCCGAATTGACTCCCGACAATCAACGTTTTAAATTGTCTTTTGTTGCTGAATTAACTTCGATGGAACCTGATTTGAAAATATTTTCTCAGATGATTAAAACTACTGGTCAATCTAACGGTATCTTAAACGAGTCAATGTTAACAGAATTAATGCATCGTACATTCTTTCAAAGCGCAGATCAAGATCAGATTCGTAAATTAGCGGGTGCTAATGATCCAAATGAACTAAATAAATTATCTAGAGATTCGTTTGGTAAAGAATACTCATCTTTAACTCGGGAAGAACAAAGTGCAGTTGACAGTATGCATGCTGCAAAGAAAACAAAACGACAAATTTTTGATGCATTAGGTATGGCAAAAGGCAAGGAAGATCTCTCTCACTTTGTATTTGCTGATATTGGTCAAGCTAAAAAATCTGCGAAATATATGACTGACGTATTTAGTGGTGGATTACGTGCTTTAGGTTATAATCTTTCTGACTTTGAAAAAGGTGGTTTATTCAAAGAAATTATTGATACAGAAATGGGAACTGGAGTTAGCTTTGATGATTTAAATGAAAATTTAGTATTTACTAAAGATCAAATGGATAAAGCTTCTCAAAAAAAATATGGAATGAGTTATGACAAAATAAATCAAGAACAAATGGATGAGCTTGCCGCGCAATTAAACAAATTAAAACAAGCTGGATACCAACAACGTAAATACGTAGAGAATTTTACGAATCGAGTATTTGATATCATTGGTAATACTTCAAATGATAAAGTGTTTAATTATACCTATGAAGTTTTTGATAAGAAAAAGAACAAAAATATAACTATAGAAAAAGAAATTAGATCTGATCAAAATTTTAAAACAATACAAGATGTTAAAACTTTCTTATCTAAGAAGAAGGGGATATCAAATATTAATATTCAAGAATCATCTTTCAAACCTACTGCTGAAATTCTTGGTATGTTATTTGCTGGATTTAGAACTTTAGCTGATAAAAAAGGTAACTTTAATTTTAAAAAAGGTGGAACTGAATTCGAAAGTCTCTTAGAAAAAGAAGCCGAAAGAGTTGGTTATTCAAAACAAGAAAGAGAAAAGATGATTGCTTTCTCTAAGTCAGGTTTGATGCTAGGCGCAGCGTATGGTCACGCAGGTCCTATGAGTACTATTATGGGTAACAATTTAGCTGCGTTAGAACCTCGTTCAGCAAATCAATATCTAACTAGATTGATGTCTGACTTTGGATTAAGTTCTGATGAATCAATGGAATATTTTGGAAGCTTATTATCTAGACAAAAGAACTTTGGCGAAAAACTTTCGTTAATGCAACAAATGAGATTAACAAATTTGTCATTAAATAAAATGACAGATATCGAAAGGTATGAACCTGAAGTTCAAAGATTAAAAGAGTCCGGCGCCTTATACACCTTATCAAAAGAAGAAACCGAAGAATTTAAAAGCATAGCTCGTAATCAAGCTGGTTCCCCTGAAACAGTAAATACTCAAATTAAAAACTTCTTATCTAGTCGTAAAGCTAGTGCAGGTATTGCTATTAATCTAGAACACATATCCCCCAATAAAGCAGTACAAGATTCTATTAGACAAATAATAGGTGCTAATAAGAATGAGATTATTTTACCTGCTGGTGACACTATTGATGCTCTAGCAACTGCTACAATTAAAAAAGCCGGATCTACTGGTGGATCTATGGCTATTGAAAATGAAACATTAAGAAGTATTGGCGATATATTCTTTCATATAGGTAATGCTGCTACTCAAAGCGAGCCTTCTAAATATTTAAAATCATCAGAAACAGGTATTCATAAATACATAGATATTTTAGGTAGTCAATACGGTCATATGCTTCGTAATTTAAATACGATGGAAATGCAAGGTTCCGCTACTTTATTAGGCAGTGGTATAAGTTTAGGTCGTACAAGTGTAGCTACTCCAGAAGAAAGAAAATCATTGTTAAATCGTGGACAAGCTACACATACATTAACAATGGGAAATCTTTCTCAAAATGATATTCGTTTAGAAAATATGAGAGTAGCATTTGAAGAATCAAAAGGCTATACAGGTTTTCTAAATACTCGTGGTTTTGCTGATGCTCTTAGTCAATTTATGGGTTCTGTTAAGAGTGATTATGATTGGAGATACTCTGAAAATTATCTTGATGATTCCGAACGAGCATATTTTGACGAACATATGAATAGACGTCGTGAAGCTTTAGAAGCTAAAGGATTAGAGTTTACTCCTGTTGAACAGCAAAAAGCTACAATGCAAGCAAGAGATAAACTATCAAAGAAGTTTTATAACGAAACTGTTTCTTCATTTTTATTAGGTATGGATCAAGGGGTGAGTTATGATCCTAAAACTAGAACTTTTGATACCGAAACTTTCAAGCCAATGAGTATTGGTGGAGATACTATACGTCACCCAGATATGCAAGTTGGTAATATTAACATGTTTAAATCCTTCTATAAATATGTAGACGATGAAGTGTTAGGTAATGGTCAGAATTCCTTGCAAAGAGTTTTATATGAAAAGGAATTTGGACCTGAACGACGTGTATATAATAAAACAACAAAGCAATATGAAGTAGTACAAAAAGTAACAGACCAACGACATTTAGCTACAGAACTAGCTGATATCGTAAGATCTAAAGAATTTTCAAACATACTTGATACTACTGCTAGTGGCGAAAAAGAAAAAATATTTAAACAATTAGGTTTCGATCCAACAAAAGCTAATGACTTTAAAATTACCGGTTTTAATCAACTAAGAGTATTGCATGATTTGTCTGAATCTGAATTGTTTAAAGATAAAAAAGTATTCAATGTTACTTCTGTTGATCAAGAAACAGGAAAAATTTTGTTTGACAAAGATACTGGCGAAGCAATAACTAAACAAAGAACACTTAAGTCTTCTATCAATCGTGTGACATCAGCGTATATCTCTAATCTTCAAAGAGACAAAGGCGGTGGTAAGGTATTCTTTGTCAATAATGAAACAGAAGTAGAATATGAAGTAATGAAGAATGGTCAATATTCAAATCAGAAAAAATCAATGAAAGCAAAACGTTTAGACTTTTCTCGTTATGGTATCGGCGATTATGATGGTGATACTTATATGTTTACTTTAAATGCAAATAATAGAATGAGAAATAAACTATTGAAAGATGATTATGGAACTCAAGTTGTTGAACGTATGCAAAGATACGGTACTGAATTTTTAATGTACTTTGATTTGCTAGCTCAAGGCGTTGATAAGATGGGCGAACGTTTAGGTAAGGCTAGTCTTCTGAGCGTTAAAGATTATGCGCAACAAGATCAATTAAAAGAACAAGCTATTAAAGCGAATGTTGGTGAAGTTGACGTTGCTGTTAAAAGAATTATTATTGGTAATCTAAATGAAATTAGAAAGAATAGTGGTGTGAATACGCCAGAAGCAATTGCTAACGTTAGAGCAAATATGTCTTCAATGGCAGTCTTAGCTTCATCAGTTGAAGCATTAACTATTAAATCTAAGAAATTACCTTTAGCATCAAATATAGCAAAGAGTATGAAAGATGCTTTGAATATAGCAGTTGATGAGGGTTCCACTGAGCAAATAAATAGTTTCTTAAAGAACTTTTTGCATGGTACCGATATTGAAGAAGGCATACGTATTACTAATATTTCTTCTTCTACAATTCCAGAAGGAAGTTCTGCCGATCAAATGTTTAAACGAATGGGCGCAGGTTCTGCTGATCAAATGCATTTATCTCTTGAATCAGCTCTTGAAGGCATAAGACAAGGCGCCGCGGCTGTACGTAATAATCAATTAGATTTTATTTCTACAAATAAAAAAGCTGAAAGCCTTTTTTCTTCATCTAATATATTAGAGGATGCTGATGCCTATAATCGTGCTATGTTTGCAAATAATTCACAAGCTCTAGAAAGCTATTTTGTCAAAGACACAGCGCAAGGCGACTTCTCTTTAATAAATGACTTTATGGAAGATATGAAATTTCATATGGAAGAACAAAGTCATTCAATGGATAACATTATGAAAAGAACAACAAAAGGTAGTTTGTATGCATTAGGTGCTAGTGCATTGGGTGCTGGCTATCTACTAGGCCCATCAATTGATAGTACTACACTAGAAGGCCCGGGCCAATTCTCTGATTATAAAGTCAATCAAGCTATCGCAAACAAAACAATGTATGATAAAGTAAAACAGAATCCTCAAACAGATGTTCCTGCTGAAAACGTTGGTCATGCAACTTATAGAGATATGGTCGTTAATCGTCCTATTAATATTGGAGAGACATTAGTAAATAAACATGAAAATTATTTGATGTATGGTGAATTACCCAATATACAGAGTATGAATAATACTGCATCAATTATTAGTAGACATGGTGGTACCGCTTCTATTAGAATTGCTGATAACAGAATGCCTATAACTGGCAACTATATAGATAGAGTACTTGGAGAAAGATAATGGGAATAGATAAAAATATAAGAGTTAACAATGAAATTGCTGATCGATATTTAGCTGACTTTGATTTTGACAATCATCGTGATTATAATGCTATGCGTACCGCTGCAATTAATGATTTCGATTCAGTATCAAGTCAGTATAAATTTGAGATAAATGATATTCAATTAGCTGTTCCTCCTTTATTTATAGGTATTAATAAAGAAGCATTAGACTACTCTTATAAAACCCTAAGAAGTAAAAGTACGACTAAACTTCAAAGTTCTAACGCTGTCTTTCATGTCTCTTTGACCCTATTGTTTCCAAGAGAATGTTTGTTGCAATTGCATCGTTTAATCATTCAGATTCGAAACAATCCGTTTGTATATATTAACAACAAATATTTACAAGCTTCAACAGATCACAATTCTTATTTCAAAGAACTTATTGAGAAAAGTAACGACGGGACTGGATACGAAAACTCTAGCCACTTTACTGTTTTTAATATTCAAGTTAGTAATTATCAACAATCACCAGGAGCTTTTTTAATCGAATTAGATTTACGTTATTTTAATCATAATGCATATTCGAGTTCGCTTCTTTTTAAAAAAGAATTACTATATCAAAATATTGGATTGTCAAAATTAACTACCATTTCAGTCTACCCTAAAGTAACGAAAGATAAAATTGGTAGTTTTCTTACTTTCGATCATTTTAAAACTATAGGAAAAGGTGATTTTTCTCAAACTACTTATAGTGATGTATACACCTCAAATCCTGGTGCAATTAAAACGATTGCAGATGATTATTTATTCTCTCGTTTTGTTAGCGAAAAAGTTACAACGTTCCCTGTTGAAAGCGCAAAACAATCTAATATTTATGTTAGGTTTTATAATAGATTACAAGTTAAAGCATTGCATGATAATTTTAATATTAACGTAAAGCAATTACTTTTAGATTTTGGTTACGAAGATGTTCTTGATTGGTATGAAACAGGAATTGAAAACGAAAAAGACCTACCATTATATGTTTTTTCAATTGCAAATAAACACTTTCCAACGCATGTTAGAAGTGAAATCATTGACTTAATGTTAACTAATGATTCTGATATAAAGATTTATTATAATACTTATCATAAGTTGAAACTTGAAGAAAAACATTTGACGAAATTAAATAGCATCTTAAAAAAAGATGTTGTTTTCAATAGAGACCCAGACAATCTTGGTCTTATTAAAAAAAATGAAACAGCTTTGAATGCAAATGAAAAAATACTAAAAGAAAATCTAGAAGCAGCAAATGCAGATATGAAAGCATTTGAAGCAGCTAATAGTAAAGAGGATGTTGAGTTTTATCAAACATTATTAAATTTTGTTAAGTTAAATACTAATCAAGCTACTAACTTTAGAAATCTTTCTTTCATGATGATTTCAGAAGACATGTACAATGTCTTTTCATATACAGAAGAAGAAGTAATCACAATCGATTATCAAGAAGAAAAATATAATTCTCAATTAAAATCGTTAGTTGTTACTTCTATGTCAGGTATGATATCTAATCAAATCGCAACAATTCCTATTCTTGGTCATCACTACCCTACTCACCAATATATTGGAAGTACAGAACCTAAGTATAGCATGACTTTTATTGGTCAAACCTTACCTGATTCTCGCGATGGTATGTCAATCGGTATTCAAAAATTAGAGAATATTAAAAATATATTAGCATACAATAGTAACGTTTTTAAATTTATTCCCAATTCAAATTGCTTCTCACTAGATAGCTTTATTACTAGATTATTTGATTCAATTGATATTACGGAAATCCCTAAGTTAGAAGACAATTCTTTAGGCCTTATTAAAAAGAAACTTTCAATAAATGCTTTAAATACTCAAACAATTGAATCGTTACCTGGCATGTCTTCTGGTACTATTAGAATTTCTGAAACTAATTCTTTCGACTATGAAAAAGTTAGTCAAGTATACTCTAGCGAACTTGAAAATTTTAGTTCACTTAGTAATAAAATCACAGATGCTCTATCAGTTAAGAATTTAAACAAACTGCCATTAAAATATAACAAAAATACTAGTGCAACTTCTGAAGTTTTTATTCAAAACCCTTCAGCTACTGATGAATTTCAAGCCAACTATGGAATATTAAGTAATTTTTCTGTAGACCCTACAAAAAAAGCGACAGAAGAAGCTGAATTAGCTAGCAATCTAGAAGATATCAAAGAAGCGTTTTTAGAATCTTTTCAAGTTGCTTCATTTGAAGATGCTAAAGAACTAGAACCTGGTTTCAATCCCAAAGTAGAATCAACGTCAGAATCTTCATTAATTAACGAACTTGTAGAAAAATTAAATTCAGTATATGGCTCTGATAACGAAGAATTAAGAAAAATCATTTCTCGATTTATTTTATTAGAAGAAATGTTAGCCTACTCTCTTTACCCAGTAATAGGAGACGATGTTAAGCTTAATCAAAAACTAATTGATATCTATCCTGATATTTCGTTTTCATCTTCTTTGAAAAACAAAACAGGAAAAGAATTAAGAGATGAAAATAAAAATATAGTTTTCGATTTTCTTAATTTTTTACTTTGTTCTGGCAAAGAGAATGTTGGAAGTACAGCTGCTGGTACTTATGTTGAAACTACTACTACAGTTCTTTCTCTATCGGCAGGTGCCGCTGTTGGTGTTGCTTCAGCAACAGGCGCAATAGCTCTTCCTGTTTTAGTTGTAGTTGGTTTAGGTTTTGCTATCAGTACTGGTATTGAATATTTTGGTAATTATCTTTCACAAGAAGCAGCGTTTAATTTGAAAGAATCAAATTATTTATCAGTTAAAAAATATTTACAAAACAAAATAACACTTGATCCAAATAAAAGAAGCGTTTTTGTACTTACTGAAGAATTAAAAAAATATAATATTTTAAAAGATAATGAAATATCAGCTTTGTTTAATAACGAAGAAAAAGAAGAAATAAAAAAAGAACTAGATAATATATCTAAAGATATACCTAAAATACCCATCGAACTTAATAATAAAAACGATGCTGACTCTTCTTTAGAAAATGTATTTCCAAATATAATTAAATCATTTATAGAATCAAATATAGCTCTAAGATTATATCCAAATATTTTCAAGACTTTTTTAGCTAATGGAATGTCTCAAACTTTAATAATCTCTGAAAGTATTTCTGCTGACGAGTTTTTAGGTGGTGCATTTTATAGTATTCTAAGTCAGTTATTTTGGTATCCTTCCGAAGTCGATCCAGTTTCAAATGACGATAAATACAATACTTTGTTTGAAAACGACGTAAATACAGGTGAAGTTTTCAATGCTGATATTTTAGAAAGCTTTGACATGGATAAGGACAATGAACAAAAATATTTAAAAAATATTATGTATCAAAGTGACGAACATGCTTTGTTTCGATATCGTTTAAAAGATACAGGTAATATAAGTCAAGCACTAAGACAAATTTGGACTAATGTAATTAATCCTGATTTTTATTTAAATAATGATATTTATGATTTTTTATTTTCAAAAGAAAAAAGAATTGAACAAAAGATTGATTCATTGAATAAAAATATTATTCGAGCTTTTAGATTAGAGAAAGAGAATCTGTTAAATCGACTTTTGACAAATGATAAATTTGTTGATTATCTATCTATTATAAGTCCAAATGATTTTAAAAGTTTAAAAGTAATCTCAGAAGTAGAAGGTATTGATCTCTCAAAAGAGAATTGTTATCCAGATATAGAATTGCCATTAATACCTTTGGTTTATAATAAAACTGATTATTTGAATCCGGGATTCTTTTATTTTAATCAAGAATTAGATTTCTTAAATGAATATGAAAAAGAAAATCGTCGCGAAATTGATATTCAATATTCTAAAAGTATCTTTCTAAAAAGTAAAAACTTTATGAATGCCATGAAAACAGATGGTATCTATTCTGGAACTGAAAATAAAGCTTCTTTACAAAAGAGATCAAATGATGGAACTCTTGCTATTTCTTTTGATGAATTGCTTTACGATATGAGAGATGAAGCTTTATCAGAAAAAATAAAGATTGTAAAAGATGAAGAAGAAGCTTCTACTATAAAGATTGATTTAAAATGGGATTATGATTCTGGCAATCTTACTTATAAAGTTGAAGGAACTGAAAGTACTATTAACGTAACTCAACTTCATGGTACTGTAGGATATGATTATTTAGCTAAATTTGCAGAAGAGATAATAAAAACAAATGAATTTAAAACAGCTGCTGATAAAAGTAAATTTTTAGAAGATGCTTTAGAAGCAAAAAAGCAGCAACTACAAAAGCTTTTTAGCAAATCGACAACCGATACTTTAGGTGACAAAAGTGCAAAAACTGATTTGTATTCGTTTACCAATCAAACAATTATTAAGAAAACAAATAGATCGGGTAGTCTTGATGCTCTTAAAAAAAGTCTAATTGATGATGCTTTAAAAATTTTCAAAGGTGATGATCAATATTCAGATGGAGAAAAAGTAATTGAAGAATTAGGTATACAAGCCTTTTCAGACATTAGAAGTATAAAGCAAGCATATCCTACTTTTAAGTTCTATCTTGTTGAAGAAGATGTAGCTGATTCCTCAAATTTCAATGTATATGATGATTTTTATTCTTATAATGGTGTTAAGGATATTACTATTTATAAATCTAGAAAACTTGCCGCTGACACTGCAATCATTAGATTACAAAATATCTCTGGATCAATCGATGGTACAAAAACTAACATTTATAGAGATGTCGATTATGAAATGGGATTAGTTGATATAGAAAATATAGAAGAAGGAAATAGAAGCAATAACTTAGGAATTCAATCAATTATGTTGAGACCAGGTGTTACGTCTCAAATTCGTATAGGTTATGACAGTAACCCAAACAACTTGCAAGTTATGTTATCTGGAAAAGTAACTGACGTGAATTGGTCTTCTAATGGTGATCTTTGTGAAATCGTAGTGCAAAGCTTTGGTGTAGAATTATTAGCAAAACGATTAGGTACTTCTGCGGATCCTGAAGTTAGTGAGATTCCATTTAAAGACACTCAAACTCTTTTAGGTTTTATTATTCACCAATCAGATATGAATCATTTTGGAAGATTCAAAACTAATTCACAATCTATAGAAGGTGAAAATAAAAATCTAATGATTCGTCTTGATTATAGTCTTGATGAAACATTGTTTAATAATACTACGAATAGTATTATGACAACTATCAATAACATAACTTTTGGTATTGCTGCTATGGCTATTCTAGGTACTGTTATTGCTTACTTTACTAGAAATACGGCAATTACTCAATCAATACTACAAGGTATAAGAAATTTTGGTAGTATTGCCTTTAAAGGTTTAGGACAGAGTTTAACTCTTGTTGATGATGCAGCTCAAAATGCAAATCAAATTGTTATTGCAGCAGGGTTCTTTGCGAGAACAGGTGCTTTAGTTGGAAATACTGCAAGATTAATTGGTCAATTATTAGCTCCGGTTTGGACATATGTTTTTAGAGGTCTTTTTGGCGCTAACGGTTTGTTTCGTGCAAGTACTGCAATGGTGTTAGGAAGATCACAAGCTATAAATCAATTTGGGTTATTAGGAACTTTAATTAGATTGGGCAATACTTCAAGTAGCTTAACTAACATTGGATTCTGGAATTTTTTAATTCATGGTTTAGTTATGCCTGGATTGAGAACAGCTAGCACTGTTATGATATTTAATGTACTTGCCGTAGGTATCGCAGGTAACTCTATAGAATCTATGGTCAGATATATAAGATGGGGCTACAACAATCTCATCGGTTACGATATGACAAAGAAGTATTTTAAAGATAAATATAAATCTACAATTATTAAATTATCTCCAGCTGACGATTGTATTTACGTGCCAGATCGTGAGTTATATATAAATACCGATGATGAAGCTAAATTAAAAGAACCGTTTTTAACAAACATTTCGAATTATTTAAATACTGTGAAACATGGATTTTTAGACGATACTACTTTGGGAAATTTTATCAATGGTCTAATCGGTTCTCGTTACTGGAAATTTACTTTAGAAAAAGAAAATACAGTAATGTCAAAAGATGATATGGATGATTTAGCTAAACAAACATTTTTGTTATCTGATAAACGTCTATCAATTATCGATTACTCTTCTTATTATTATATAGTAGGTCGCACAGCATGGGAAGTTTTAAATGAAATGACATTGAGACATACTGGTTGGATTACTGGAGCTAGACCTTATGGCTTAGGTTTAGAATATAGATTGTTCTTTGGAAAACCCAACGATATTTTTTATTATAAAGAATTTAGTCAAAATACTATCAAATTATTAAATGCTTCAATTAATCATTTATATGATGTTGATAAATCAGATTCAAATAAAACAAAGTTTACAGCAAAAGCCAGTGTTGCTAAAAAAATACCTGATGAAACAAAACGACTAATTCCTTCAAACGTTCGTCTAGCTTTTAAAGATCTAGCTTTTTCTTATGATGTTACTGCAACATTAAATGAAAGTATGGATACATATGAAAGATTTTTACAAGACTATTTAGTGAGAAATCTTTATGATAAAACAAGTCAAAGAAGAAAACCATTCCGACAATATCATATGTTATCATCTCGTTTTAATTTAGTTTCTAATAGTATTCAAGTTAGTGAACGTACACATAATGCTATTAACGTTAAATTTAGATATAAAACAAATGATACGAATAAAGAAGAAAAAATCTTTACTCGACAATTAAAACTGCATGACAATATTCCTGATGAAAAATTAAATGTAGCCGATATTGATTTTCCAGAATGCAAAGGATACGCTGGTGCATTACGATATGGAGTTTCTACCTTGTTATTAGAAACTAAAGAAATGTACGATGGTGAAGTAATATGTCTTGGTAAACCTAATATTAATCCTCACGATGTTTGTATTCTAGAAGATACTTATAACAATATATATGGTGGTATCGAAGTAGAGGCGGTTACTCATTTATTTAGCGCTGAAACTGGTTATCTAACAGAAATTAGACCAAATATGATTTGTACTTCTAATGAATCTACTACTTATCCTATCTTACAAACTCAAGCTATATTTGAAGCTTCTAAACGTGTAGTTGAAGAAATTAAATTAACTTCATCACAATTAAAAGATGCTTCAACGATTAGGAAAGAAATAGCGGCTGTTGTTGATAAATATTTTGATACAAGTGTATCTGCTAGAACTTTTGATGAGTTAAAAGGCAAAGATAACTTTGGTAATAACTTTGATTTAGAAGCAATTTTAGGAGAGGATACACAAGCAACAATTGATGTTCTCAAACAAGTCACTACCGAATTGATTGCTTTAGCTTATGAGCGTAAAGATTTAAATTTTGTCAATAACATGAGTTTTGGGATTGCACAATTACCTGAATCTATTAAAAATAGTTTAAATAAAATATCAGAAGATGCGCTTGTTGTTTCTATTTTATTTGGAACGGTTGCAGTAGGTTTAAATCGTTTTATTAAACTAAATGCCGACACACTTACTGCCTTTCAAAGAAATGTAAGCGTACTATTAACAAAAACTCAAGACATGTCTCTTTATGCTGCTATGGCTTCTAGCTTTACAGCAATCTTTGGAGAGAATATTGTTGAAAATTATATGGGGCATCAAAGTACAATGTATAAAATTGCTGATAGTCTAAATCAAACAAACTTTGCAAAAGTAAACGATGGTACTTTGATTCAAATGTGGCCCTTATTTAGAAACAATAAACCATTAGTTGCAAATGGAGTAGAGTACATTAAACAAAACTATATATGGCATAATCGTTTTGGTGAGATTTACAATACGATCTCAGATGCATCTTTTGGATACTTAAACGAAAAAGAACGAATTCAATCTTTTACTAAGATTTGGGAAAAGGAAGAAGATGTCAATTTTGGTGGGCAACCTCTTCTCTATCTCAAATATTTAATAACTTCTCGATACAATCCTGCGCATACTACTACAAAACAATTATATGCGTATGATCAAATAAAAAGTACTGGCTTAGAAAGAAAATAAAATGAAACAAGCATCGTCAAAATATCTACGCAACTTAACTGAAAAAAACAAACAGTCTTTGCATTCAGAAGTTTTCAATAAACCTAAAGATTCTTATCTTATTGATGTTTTAGTTTTAGAAGTCTTAGAAAAAAATATTAAAAGCGAATGGATAAAAGATTATGTATGCAAAAATGGCATAGAGCTTGTTGTCGCTTTTTCAGTATTGCATGGTTTCTTTTATGCTTTTCCATTAGCAAACGAAAGTGTAGATTTTATAAGAGCTAATTTTGGTAGTAATGGAAATATAATTGGACGAGAGATTCAATTAGAAGTAAAAGGAAATAATGAAGAATCTTTGATAAAAGGAAAATTAGTATTTAATAATACTAATGCAAACAAGCAAAGTAAAAATGATCTTCATTTAGATCTTCCTTTTTCTTTTGGATCTTTTCAAAGTATTTTTGGATCTATAGAAGATAGTTTATTTTGGAAGGTCAAAGAAACTGAGCAAGATGTCGGTTATGTATGGCAACAAATTAAATCTTTTGATGTAAAAAAGATTGGAGAAAAAGATGAACAATAAGATTATAAATAAAAAAATCAAAGCACAATTCAATGATCTTTGTACGGCATCTTTGATTTGTGAAATGAAAGCAATTAAACTTTCAGTTGGCTCTCCTGCACTTAATACTATTGAAGTAACTGAACGTGGTGTGAATATTCAAACAGCGCCAGAAAAACCATTGATGTTAAATTCTAGTGATATCTATGGACCATACTACAAATGGAATACAAACCCTCTAGCTTTATTCTTACCACAAATTATAAACATACAGCCAAGAGCTACTCTTGAAGTTCCTTTTAGCAATTCAGTAAACGATTTTATTGGTGTCACATCTGTATTCACTCTTATTAGTGCTGGAGGTGTTTAATGAGCGTTAACGTAAAAGCAAAAGATATTGCAATAACTAGAACTGGTGACTTTATGTTATCGATTCCTAATGGTACAAACACTGACGGTATTGTTCAAGTTAATAATTTGGAGAATGATTTACTTATGCAAAAGATTGCTTTGCGTTTAAGTTCTAGAAATAATGATTGGGAGATACCTGTTGCTTTTAATATTAACTTAGATTCTTTTTTAGGTATGCCTTTAGATTACTCTCTTGTTGATAAAATTGTTCAAAGAATAATTTATATATTTACTTACGACAATTTGATTGAACCTGGAGACATACAAGTTAGTAATAAAGTAATAAATAAAAGCGAATGTTACATTAGTATGATTATTAAGCCTCGAAACAACCCTAGCTTTACAAAAGGATTGTTATTGTCATATGATAGCAATAGCAATTTATTAACACCCACCGTTATAGATTATATAGAGAGATAAAATGCCTCAGTATATTAGCACTTTAACTAGTAAAGAGATCTCCGATCAAATTAAAACCGATTTAGGAATGTCTCTTCAATTAGATACTTCTAATGATTCTATGACTTCAATTCTTAGTAAAAGTTTAGGAGACCAACTTTCTTCTTTAAATAATAGTTTAAAAATGGCTTATGAAGCTTCTTTCATTAGTACTGCTACTGGTACAGATTTAGATAGATTAGCTATCGAACTTTTCGATTTTCCAAGACTTAAAATCACTACACCTTCTTGTTCTTCTTCAGATAGGAATGTTCATATTATGGTAAATCCATTATCTGGATATTCTTCTTTTAGACAAGCTAATGGCGGGAATCCTATTTCAATTCCTAAAGGTACTATTATTTCAGATAGAAGAAATAACGAAAACAGTATCTCTCGTATTCAATACACTACAACTGAAGATGTAATACTTCGAGATACTATGATTGCTTATATTGGAGTTCGAGCTTTAACTCCAGGAAGTAGTTTGAATATCGGACCTAATATATTAAAGGAATTAGAATTTTATGATTACGAAAATTATCGTAATAACGTTTTGTTAGTAAATAATGCATATCCTATTATAAATGGACAAGAGCAAGAGTCTGATGAGAATTATAAGTATAGATTGCGCTTGTTTTTAAATAGTAGAAATAAAATAAATTATAATTCTATTAGACTTGCAGCTTTAAATACTCCTGGTGTTATTGACACAAAAATAATTCAAGGCTATCGAGGAGTTGGAACTATTGGAGTTATCTTATTTGGTGCAAATAAAATCGTTGATAATCAAATGATTAAAAACTGTGAATCGAATATCAACTCTTCTCTTAGGAATACTAATGTTGTAGTTTCGGCAGGTGTCTATTTGTTTTTAAATATGACAATAAATCTATTGTCTAGTAAAAGATATACACCCCTAGAAGAGACTAAAATAAAAAATCTTATTAGCGATTCTATAAACTCTTTCTTTGTCAATTATACTAGTGACACAATAAATATTAGGCAGTTGCAAAATAGAATTGCAAACGATTCCTTTTCTTCTTTTAATGTAATCTTTGATAAAACTAAAAGTATAATCTCTGATATAAAATTAAAACGTACTACAAATATGAATTCAAATGATTATGTTTTGACCAATTTAGTAGGTGATTTTTTAAAGATCAATGATGATGAACGAATACTTCCAGGAACAATAAATCTAAACATTACTTATTTAAACGGAGTTTGATATGGGATCTTTTTATGGAAAATATCTTAGAAATAAATTTCCGATATGGATGGAGATCAATAAAAACTCAGCTAGTAATGGCGCTATTTTGTTAGATGTTATTGGAAAATACATGGAAGAGTCTTTGAAAGATTGTCACAACAATCTCAACTCTGTTTATGTATTTAGTAAAAAGCCAAATTATTTCAATAGTGATTTCTATTCAGACAATTTGAATAACTATATGAATTATAATTTATACGTAAAAGATAGCTATAGAGTAATTGATAAAATTACTTGTTTAGATAATGAAACTAATCAAAGTATTGATTGCTTTGATTTAGAATTTGACGGTATCAAACGTTTTTTTAAGTCCTATTCTGACAGTTTAACTATTACTAATATCGATTCTTTTGAAAGAAAATTTTTATTATACAAAATAGAACAAGCTGATTTAGAAAACCCTTTAAACAAAAGAGATATAGTCAATATTCTTTTCTACAATCGAATCTATTTAAGAAAACCTCAAAAGCTTTATTTAATAGTAAAAGAGTCTACTTATATACCTCGTGCAAATAAAGAATATATAGTATCAGATTTAATGTATGTGGTTATCAGAGGGTATAATAAACTAGGAAAACCAATTGAAGATCAAATCGAAATTAAGCATCCAGGAATCTATCAATCAAATTTTGAATTTTCTTCTATCTGTAATATTGGAAATAATCCAGCAATAGAGAGAAGTAATTTTAATGCAGAAGTAGAGATAGTAACTTATCCTGTGAGTTACGAATCTATCTCTCATGATTATAAATCTATTGTTCGTAAAAAAGAAGTATCATTAAATCGTAAATTTGAAAAGTTTGATTCAAGTTTAATATTAAAACATGATGACGACTCTATATACTATTTGAGTAGAGTGATTGATAATCCAAGAATTTATGTAAACGAATACCAAAATTCTGTTTATCAAGAGGTTTTAAAACAAAAAATTGGATTATTAGCTGATGAAAAAATAGAAGATATTGAATTTGATATTTTTAATGATGAGTTAGTAGCAATAACTAATCTTGGTTATTTTCTCAAGTTGTCTTTAGGTGCTTCCCAAATGAAGCCTGCAAACTTTTTACCTAAAACTTTTGATTATGATATTTCATTTGAAACGTATTCTGAGAGATATACCATTGAAGAATCTTTAAAACTTACAATTTTCCAAGGCAATATTGCTAATAAAATAACAAAAGCAATGATAATTATTCAAAGACCAAATGGCTCTTTAAGTTTTATTAAAAACAAAAATGGCGAAATTTATGAAAACTCAGAAGCAGAATTTATAACTCCTAAAGATCATATCGAAATTGAAAAGATATGGCAGGTAATAAATTATGAAATAAAATTAGATGAAGAAGGCCAATGGAATTTCTACTCTCTTTCTTTATCCGATATTTTTGCAAATGAAACAATTAGATTCTTTAGTCAACAAATTGAAAACAAATCTATATATCAAAGCGATTTTTTCAATAAGATAAAAATGTATATCGATAAATATCCTCAACAAAAAAGTATCTTTATTAATTCACATTCTATCTATGTTGAGAACAGTACTCCTTCAGAAAGATATCAAGTCTCTTCTGCTTTGAATAACTTTGAAAAATATTATATTTATCAAGATGGTTTACAAAATGAATTTTTTATTATTAAACGAAAATTTGATGGTATTATAGAAAAGAAGAAGTTATCACGAGATAAGCAATCCGTACTATTTGATAAATCAAATGGCAGTATACTCTTTCATAAAAAACCAAAAGACATTACTTTTAATATTTTGTTTATAAATAACGAAACAAAAAACGTCAGGATAGAATATGCCGAGTAATCAATTTGATGAGATTTCAATCTTATATAATTTAAGAAAATTAGAAAGTGAATCTAGCGAACAATATCTAGAAAGACTTTCTATAGCTAAAACAAATTCGTCAAATTTAGAAGATGATCATGATTTAATTTCGTTAGGTAATCTTGATAATAATCTAAAACTTAATTTATTAGAAGTGGTAAATTTAGATCAAACACATCAAATAAGATTTATAAATCACTCGCTAGAAATAAAAGAAAGAGCAAACGATAATATCACTTATTATGACTCTGAATCAGATGATATATATCTTATCAAAGACTTAATTGCTCTTCTAAATACAAAAGGATTTCATTGTTTGCTCAAGGAAGAAAATCATGAAGAACTAAAAACCTCTTTTTTGTTTAATATGACTGATGATTTTATTAGTGATTCAATTACAATTCAAAATAAAACATTTATCTTTCCAGAAGAAATTAATGTTTATCAATTTTATCTTTCTGAAAGTCTAAGAGAAGTTCAAGATGAATTAGATCTTAAAGTTTACGAATATAGTTATATTTATGATCGAGCTCAAAGACGAATAACTTTGTCTCCTTTACTGACAGGTAATATAACAATTACTTTTTCTGGATATAAAAAATTATTGAATTGGCATTGGTCACTAAATAAACTTTACGATATTTATCATTCTAGTTTTGATAATATCACTCTTACGAATGATAAACTTTTGACACCAAAAGGAGTTCATTTGTATAACCTAATAAACAAAACTTATTCTAATATGTGGGGATAAAAATGACTTATAATATAAACGATGATATTGAGAGTGCTTTAACAACAAGTAATTTAAATAGCTCTTCATTTTATAATTTTTTAGTTAAAACTTTAAATAAAATATTAACAACAGATAATGAAGTAAAAACCGCATTGACTGCTTATCTTCAAACTCAATTGTCTACAATTAGTCAAAATTTAAATACTCCTACATTAAGCCAAATAGAAAATTCCATTGAGACTAAATTAAATTCTAATACAAGAATTTCAAATATTGAAACTAAAGTAAATTTTATTTCAAATACAACTCCTGGTAATCTTGGTCTTGTTCAGAATATCAATACTATTCTTACTAAAGTTACTGACGTTCCAACATTAGTAGATAGGGTAGGTGTAGTTAGTAGTGAATTATATAACGGTACGGGTATCTCTACTTTATTTCAATTAAATGAAGTAATAAGAAGTTCATCTATAAGTACGAATAGCCTTTTAATAGGTAATGGAGCTATTCAAACGAAATTAACAAATATTCAAAACGCTATTGATACTTTTCAACCAGTAGTAAATATTGAAGGTATAACTATTAGTGCTAGTGATGTTGACCTACTAACAGGCACATTTAATAGTAGCATTACTGCGGCTAAAAATACTATTTTAGAAAATCTTTTAGATGCTAATGATATCGAAACAGCAACTTCCAATGTTGTCACTCCTGCATTAACTAATTTATACAATACATCTCTTAATCCTAGATTTGATTCATTAGATACAGAGATTGCTGTTGTTAAAACTAATTCTGAAACTATAATTACTAAATCCGATCTTGTTTCTAGTAAGATTGGAACTCAAACAGATGGCGTAACTGTTCTGTCATTGCTCAATAGTAATTCAAATTCTCTTGCACAAATAAACAATTACTGTCTTGGCACCTGGAAAATAGAAAATTCAATATTAAAGATATATGATCCAAGTGGTAGCCAAGTTTTATTTTCATTTGAACTTAAAGATGAAAATAATGAACTAAGTATTTTTGATATAAAACGAAGAGTAAGAATACAATGAACAATGAAATTTTGACTAGCGGTCTTCGGAAGGAAAAAGAACTTTTATTATCTGGTCTTAACTATACTAATCTTTTTGAACCTTCTTTTTCGGTTATAGTTTATGATAATCCATCAATAAAAACTATGTTGACTGGGTCTATCAATAGTGACATTGCAAAATTAAATCGAGTAACTATTATAAATGCTAATACAGAAGAAAACTTTATAAATTCAGAGCATTACAATTTAAGAGATTGCACAAGTGATGAGTTTTGGATTTCTAATGTTGAGTCAGATTGTAATATAAAAGAAGTCATTAACTATAACGATGACTTTATGCCAATTTTTAATACTGGCAGTTATTCAATATTTGACAGACTCCAACGTTTTTTTAGCTCTTATTCTGTCAATTTATTAATGGATAACAATAATAGTTATACAATTGCAAACTACAAAGTTTTGAACTGTCAAGCAGCTATTTATAAAAGAGATTCTAAATTTAACAATTATCCATTTAGAATATGGGAGACAAACATTGAGCATGTATACAATTCAGGAACCAAAAGCTATGATTCTACAATTACAGTTTTAGATTACGATAATAATAAAAAGTACCCAGTAGTAAACAGTAATAATTTATCGCTTCCTGATAATTTCGGAAAAGCTGAACTTGATAAATATTATGAAAAGTATTCAAAATTAGAAAACGTACCAAGCTTTTTAATTTATACTAAATACTTTCCTATAAAAGAAGGTACTTTAACAATCAAAAAGTTCGTTAATGGTACAGTTGTTAATGTCAATCTAAATGATTTAGATATAAATTACAACAATGGAATCATAAAAATAGAATTCAATGAAGATTCTCTAAGTCAAGACTATTACATATTGTATACTGCAACCCCGCGTATTGATTATGAAGTATTAGAGTTTAATCAAATACGTTTTGATGACAAGATAAAGTTAAGACCTAAGAACTCTTTTTATCAAACTGGAGCTCTATGTATTAATTTTTCTGAAAAAAATATAAACAGAATAGTTTTAGAAAATTCTAAGAATAATGTTTTTGTTGGTTCTGACATGTGTGAATTAAAAGCAACATGTTATGATTCAAATGACAATACTGTTTCAGAAATACCTGTCTTTTTTGAATTTATAGAAGAGAATATTGATGGTGAGCTAGGTTATTTAAATAACGAAATAACAACTTTTGATCAAACAAATTCTGATGGTATTGCAAGATGTATTTATTTTGCTCCTTACAAAGAAGATTCTTTAAAACATAATGTCACAACAATAAATGGCGCTTCAATAACTTTTAATACAAAGAATTCAAATATCATAAAAGATGAAGTAAGTTTGTTTTTCTTAAGAGATTCGTTTTTAAAGAACTTTGGTGTAGACCAATTAGTTTTAATGTATGAGTACAGTCCTGTTAAATTAAAATATTCGCCAACAAAACCTGTAATCTTAAGATATAATTCAAATAATGAGACTTTGACGGCTACATATTTCTTTTCTTTTGGTGCAATTCCCAATACTAGTTTGTTTGTATTTGTACCTAAGATAATTCGAATACGAAGTTATGCTATAGATCCTGCTACATCAAAGAAAATATATTCGAATCAAATTGCTATAAAACTTTCTTTCCCGTATTATCTAAGAGGATCATTTATAGATGACGAAGGATTTAGATTCAAGAAGATTGGCAATATTGATTTTGCAACGGGTCTTGGTGGATCAAATTACTTCTCCATAAACAAAGAACAAGAACAAGAAGTTTTTAAAACGATAATTTTACGTAAGGATTAATAAAAGATGAGCAATAATAATTTTTTAACAAATGGATTACCTCAAGTACTTTTTGTTGATGGCGAAAGACCATCGGCAACAAAATTTAATTCTCTCTTTAATTATCTGAATTTAAATTTAATGTTATTAGGTTATGGAATATCAAATCTCAAAGGACTCACGGATATAAATTATAGAGATCCTTTTTATATCAATTTTAGTGGTAGCGAAAAAGTTGACTTAAATATTTTATCAATCGGCGATATTATTGGGCCTGCTTCTTCTTTGAATCCTAGAAGCTACGAAAACATAAGCTTGAATGATCAAAGCGTAACAGAAGATATTGATAGTGGAATTAGTCAACATACATTAGCTTACGAATGTACTGATGAGATAACAATTAGTGGTTATACTAAAAAGACTTCTCTTTCTTCTTTAAAAAGTACTTCAGAAACAAATTCTTTTTATTTTGATGAAATTACGAATAGTATAATTTTTAAACAAAATACTAGCCAACAATTATCAGTTACTTATAAAGTTGATCGTGAATTTAGAAAATTTTCATACCTTGGCGCTGGATTTAATGTAGTACCACATCCTTCTCAAGCAAAAAAATCTAATGAAAAATTAACAATAACTACAACTGGTACAGCCAATGAATATACAATTACACTACCAGTTGTCACTCATAATCAAAGTAACGTAACTAATTCTTTTGGAGTTACAGATGCTCTAGATGATACTAATGGATTGTATCAATATCAAATCGAGATACCTCGATTTATTTGGGAAGCATACAATCCTAGTGTGTCGAATTCAAATGTGCCTTCAAATATTGTTGCTTTAAAATGTCTTGATACAGGTGAAGTTTTCGATAAAGCAAGTTATGAAATTATTGATAAGACTAGAGTGAAAGTTAAGAATTTAGCAATTAGCGCTCAATGTTTAGCAGAGATGAGCTTTGTTTTATTATTTGCTGGAGCTTCTAATATAACAATGAACATTGATGATCTTCAAAAGAAGATGGGTCGACATACTCATGATGGTAGTTTTGGTGAAGAAAGAATAGACATCAAAAACATTTCTGGTATCTTCTATACACAAGATGAAACGTATAAATACTATCCTAGTAATAGTATTCCTTTAAATCATATGCCTCAATATCTTCATCGCAATGGTTGGAATCATAATTCAGATTCAATAAACGATGATAATATAATGCATGGAAAGTTAGTTCTTGCTGATCGATTAATTTTTGGTCGACCAACAAATTCTGTTATTGATAAGCCTTCAATATATTTAGAAAACAATATATTAAACTTAGATAACGATAATAAAAATTTGTCATTTTTTGACATTTTAAATTTCAATTTAACAGCAACAAACTTATACCTTACCGCCAATACTATTTTTCAACTAAAAGCAGATCAATTATTTTTAGTAAGCGATAAAATTAACATAGGTGATAAAACAACTGATGCTACCTCTCCTATTGACATTACATATGAAAAGAGTGTTAACGAAAATTATTTTGCTACAAACAATATAACAAAATATGATAAAGTCGAGGGCAATAGTACTAATACGATTAATGGTATTCCAAGTAATCCCGTTGAACTTTCTGATGGTTTTCAAAAAGCCAAAGAAGAAAAAGTCAGTTTTAAAGAAGGCGATAAAACAGCTACTAGTGTTTTACGCAATATTTATAAAAATAATAGTCCAAATAACACAGCAAATTATATTATTGAAAGCAAAAATAATTTACCTGACTTTATAGTAAATAATAAAATTAGATCAGGTAAGCTATCTGCCGAAACAACAAAGACAATTATTTTAAATTGCATACCTACTAGAATTACCAGTCAAATTCCAGATGGAACCAATCATCTTCTCCCTGAATATTTAATCGCACAAGGCGAACTTACTGATAAAAACAATGATGGATTTTGGGATTTAGAATTCCCAGGAGTGGATGATAGTGTTAAAAGCTCTCCTTTTCTTTATAATCTCAGTGCAATGAATATTCAATCAGTATTAAAATTCAATAACAAGCTAAGAGAAAGATTAGAATCTAAAACAATTCCGTGGCCTGATGAAGACGACAAATATCCATTGATAGCCAGACTAGGACAAACTTATTTTGCTTTAGTTAAACGTGAAAAGTTTTTAACAGACGATGCAGCTACCTATTTCAATACAGAAAATGAAGCAGTAAAAAATGAAAAATATGCATACAATCGTAATGTTAATGAAGTAATTAAATTGCTAGATACTACTAAAGAAGGCTCACGCGATCATTTAGAGAAAAAGTTTTATCTAAGACCCAATGATCAAACCTATGGTCTTTCTTCCGAAGAATATGAAATAAGAAAAGCTAGTGAAAAGTATGATTGTTTCTATGAATCCGATTTAACATATATGCCTATAAAATGGAAAGCTGGATTCGAGAATCCTGAACTTGCAGATTATGATTCTTTAACTATTGATGACATTGATTCTTCAACAGAACTTCGTCTAATCGAATTACGTGAATTAGAAACATTAAATCATCCTTATTCTTTAGGTTCCGGTAATAATGGATTCTTCTTACCAATTGGATCTACTGAGTGGTTATTTGAAGCTTTTCCTGGAACAGACAATGTTCCAACTTGGTTAACTGGAGCTTTATTTCCAATGAGACATACTTCCACCACCTGGTTTAGAGAATCTTTTCCTTTGGTTAGAATTACCAATTCAAAAACAAACATAATTAATATTGATCATGCTCATAATATTGATCTATTGAATAAATCCTACAATGTTAATTATCCTAAAAATACTGATGCTTTGCAGTATAATCAAACATGGAGCCTAGGTGGTTTAATGAAAGGCGCTTTGGGTCATTTGCTTTTTAGAACACAAATGATTACTGCTATGGTCGATGTAGATCATGTCTACTTAAGCAATGACACCGAATACAAATATGAAATAAATATTAATTCAAAAATATCTCCATTGCATTATTCTGATGATGAAGATGGCGTATATAATAAAGGATATAGTGCAGATGCAGAAACAATCGGAATAGAAACCGATGAAACAATGTCATTTAGTTCTTTTACTAATGGGCAAAGAGATAGAAAACTTTCCAATTACACAGGTTTATCAAAACGCTCGTATGATTTTTTCTATGATCAAAGAAATCAATCCTCATCTTTAGCTAATTTTAGAAACTATTCTTTTCAACTTGACGAATTTACTATTGGTAAAAATAACAGTTCTTATACCGATGAATCTATGCATAAAGCAAAAGCGATTTATGAAGGACCTTGTATTAAATTAATTGTTAAAGATGTTGATCATTATGTTTTAAAAGCGATTCCATCACAAATGCAACATGACTCTAGAAATAATCTTGAATCTTTAAATATTAGTCCACAAACCTATAGGTTAGGTTTTAAAGATTTAACTCATATAAAAAGAGATTCCAACACAAAAAGCACTAAAGAATTTAATGGAGTTTTCTTTTACAATTACTCTTCTTCTGGTTTTTTTCATGAAGGATATATACCAACTAATACTGCAACTTCTAATCTCGCAGTTATGACTAATTCAGATGCATTGGTAAATATACAATCAACTACAGAGTATAAAATCAATGTTACTAATCAAGTTCCTCTAACAGCAACTCGTCGTATTCCTAGTTATGCTTGCCTTAATAATTCTAGAGATATTGCGCAACATACCAGTTTCTCATGGGATGATATTGTTATTACTAATACCAGTGATCTTCAAATCAAAGTAACCGTTAAAGAAGAATTCGTGCCTTATTATCAATCAGTAAGTCAACAAACAGGAGTTTTAAATGAAAGTATTTATGCGCCAGAAACTATAAATAGCAATGGAGATTCAAGTGGTACTATTTATGATAAATATTTAGAGAATCTTGCAAGCACTAATGCTAATAAAAATCCTCTACCAGCTAACATACTTCCTCAAGGTTATAAAAAAGTTAAAGTTGCTTACATCGAAACTAATAATCAATTGTATTATAAATGCAATGATCATAGATTTATGGCTTTGGATGACGATACTGCCAATGAAAATATTCCTAGTGGTGTAAACTCTGTTTATACAGATAATGTCGTTGAAGATCGTCATAAAACAAAAGATGTTTATGGTCAAAATAAATTTGGTATGCGAAATGCATATCTCGGACCTGATACTAGACCATTAGAAGCATTCAGAATAGATTGGCTTGATTGGGTTGGTCGCGCTCTTAGAAGAAGCAGGTTTTAAAAATGCAAATTGTAATAGAGTATTTAGAAAATAAAAATATACAACAAGAGGATATCCCTTTTAAAGTTGTATGCAATTCTTTAATTGATAAGATTGAATACAAAAATATACTAACTGCAAAAGACGTAAAGCTTACATACTTTGAATCCAAAGAATTGAATCCTAAAGACAATATTGAAATTGTTGATAGTTCATGGATTCTTCCAAATAATAATTTAAACAATGTTACTGGACATTATTTCACGAATAGCATGACTGTTAAAAGTGAATATAGAGAATTAATGTTTACTGACGTTGTTAGTTTTCAGAACGACGAAGTGACTCCACTTTGGTATATTCATAAAAGTAAGAGAATCGCATATGTTGAAAGTATTGAAAGACTATCATCTTCAAATTTAATAAAAAATTCTATAGATGCTGGATATAAAATTGCTAATGGTATTCTTTATACTAATTATCAGAATCAATATGACTATAAAAATGACAGCTTTGATATCTTCTTAGTAAATGGAAAAAATGTAAGCGGGCAATCATTTACCGAATTATTAAATACTGGATATGCAATTGATAAAATGCAATGGGAGGATATTAATCCTGAAACTGGTGAACTTAAAAATTCAGTTTATATTCAAGAACAAGATTTTAACGGAGACTATATTTACTCTATTAACTTTGCAGAAGGATTTAGTCAGCGTTTATGCAATAATGGACTGAATGGTTATTATTATAAAATTTCAGGATCAAATAAAATTGAAATTTTAGAACCTGACACACTGAATGGACAAGACCCGTGGAATCCAAGAATAAGAAATGGAAATCATAAAACACGAATAGGAAGTAAGAATTATTTATATTGTATTCCTGAATATTACAAGCAGCCTTATAATCCTATATTCCCTTTGATTTTAGTTACTGAAAAAGATTGTTTTAAAGTTACTGATAATATTATAAAATTAAGTCCTAGTCGATTCACTTTAAATCCTGAGCAAAATATACATTTAGATATTTTGATTTTTGATTATAATGAAAATCTAATAAAAGGATACACTAGTGATTACACTAAAGCTAATATGCAAATATATAATAGCGAAGTAAACTGGGAGTATGGAGTAATAGAAAGCGCTGATGAAAGAAATGGTTTTGTATATCTTAATCAGTCGATTAGTTTAAATAATGAAGATATAATAAAGGCTACATATTATACTTACGCAGAAGATTTTCTAATGCAAAATTTAAATGTGAATCCTGTATATAATAAATATAATGATTGCCGATATGTCATCTATTTAAAACCTATAGATATAACTGAATCAATAATTTATGATGCAAATATCAAAAGATTATTCTATATGGTCATAGACAATAAGAATAAAATAATTTATAAATCCGATAGTCAAGAAGACGAAACTGAATATGATACATTTAAAACAAACAAATGTTATCCCAATAATAGTGACTATAGTTATTTAATTCTAGGTGATATTTATTATAAAGATGAAAGTACTCTTGATGATTGTTTTTCTTTTGATTTGCGTAAAAAAAATAAGTTCGTAAAAGATGAAATATTCAAAGAGAACTATAGGACTTTGCAAAGCAAATTTGGGTATGGAGAAAAAGGACAAAGAATAAAAAGAACTAATGTAAAGTTAGCGGCTTGTTCTGAACTTGTATTTCAAAGAAACGAAGAAGAGTTTTTATCTGAATTTAACGCTTTAGATTCTTATCAAGTTGTACGTTTTAAAAATAATCCTAGCCTTAACTTTTCTGTAAGTAGTTATGAAAAAATTGGAGATTTAAGTCGTTTAATTTTGCAATGGCGATATCAAGGCCCTGGCAATTATGAAATCACTGGTAAAGAAACTACAGGAAATAATAGCATTATAATAATTGATTCTAGCTTTCATCGATTTTTAAAACCTAGTAGTAGGTATATGTATTACCATTTGATTGAAAACGATACTTTAACTAATAAAGAGTTTGAATGGACTTTGACATATACTCCAGATAATACTAAAAGTAGTTTCCAAAAAGTTTATCAAGAAACAATTCTGACCAATTTCACTGAATATAAAATGAGTCCATTATGAATAAGTTTAATATTAGCTACACAGATATGAACAATAATCCTCTTTCATCTTCGTCAAACACTTACTCTTTTAATTCTTCTAACTCTCAAAGACTAATCAATATAATTGTAAGGAATATAACTAGTGAAGAAACTTATCCTAGATTCTATTTAACAATTCCTACTTCAATACCTAGATATCGGAATTATATTATGAATAGTTCGACTGAGATTATTGATAAAATTGAAACTGATATAATCTCAGTCAAGATAAATGTAGCTGGAAATGAAGGAGAATCTTTCCAGACTCTTGATTTTGGAGAAATAAATTCTATTGCAGGATCTACTATTCTTCCAAATAACGAAAGAACATATACTTTAAAGATTGAATTGTTAGATACAAACGTAAATCCTTTTGTAAATGCCTTTAACATTGAGGTAGTTTGAAATGTTAGTTAACGAATCTAGTTTAAATAAATATATTAGCGAGTCTCAAAAGTATAGAGATCTCAAATTAGAAAAGAAAGATGAAGAATACGTAAATCTTAATCTTAATAAAATAATTGAACCAACTAGTCGAAATCTTTTCTTATCTGATTACAAAAATTTAAATCAGAGTTTAGCTAATTTATATCAATACATTTATCTTCATAACTCTTTACTTAATAAAATAATTAATCCTACTGTAGCAAACAATTCAAAGACGAATCGAAATTCTTTTTTAAAGTTTAAAGACGAATTAAAAAAAGTCCAACTTGATTTATTTCAAGCACGCCTAAAACACAAATACATAACTTCTAAAGTTTATTTTGTTAATTCTTTTGAAGATAGTAATAGTAAGTTCAATAAATTTATCATTGATCCTAAAACACTATCTACTTTAAAAAACAATCAGATTTGTAATGGTACAAACAATACTTTAACTTTAAACGAAATTCGAAATCATGAAATCTACTGCAAAAAGATAACAATAGACTATTCAAAAACAAATTGCGAGATCTGGCACATTGATGAATTAAGTAATATAATTAAAGAAGAAAGTAATTTTAGATGCATCACTAGAAAGCAAAGAACAAATGTTTTTAGTAATTATGAAGTTGTAAACAATGCAGCTACGATTAGCTACATCTTTGATTTTAAAAACATAAGAAAAATAAATAATATAAAAGTACAAGAGAATTCTATTCATAAATTTATTATTGAAAAAGATGATATAGAATATCTAGACAGTACTAATAATTTTGTATCAATAACAAATTCTTCAGAATACATTGATAATGAATTGATATTCTTTCCTACTGTTGAAACTTCTAAAATAAGAATCACTTTTAAACAATTAGCATTTGTTGATATTGAAAAAGATATAAGAAATGAAAATTCAGATTTATTCTTTGATTCCTACAAAGATCAAACTTACTATTACTATTACGATATGAGTTTGTCTCAAATAGATTTCTTTTACTCAATATATGAAAGTCAATCAATCTATCGTAGTGCAAATATTTATAGTTTTAAATCGCCGCTTACTATTTCTTTTGAAGAGAATCTTTTATATGAATCTGAAAACACTTTTGTAGAAAAATATCTCAACATAACATTATATGGCGACAAAGAGAGCATGTTCTTAAATGAAAAAGGAATTATGATTCGCGATTTCAATCGTGCCAAACCTTCTTTTAGTGGAGTGATTCCTATTACTCAAAACTATAACTTTAGCGAATTGTTAATTCCAGAAATAATAAAAGGTCCAGCAAGTTATTGTAGATTGACTTTCGTACCTCAAGATATAGAAGTTGATATAAATGGAAGCCGTAGCTCTTTATATGATAACAATCTGAATGAAATTACAACACCTATAACAAATTATAGATGCGGTAATTATTATGTAAAAATTATCGATTACTCTTTTTTAAAAGAATATAAAGCTTCTTATTTTTTAAATACAACAGAAAACTTAGTTTTAAACGAATATGATTTCCAATTAGAAGACGGTAATATAAAAGTTCCTATTGGATTTCAAGACTCAATAGGTTTTGTACAACCGATAATTGTTTTGCGAAACAAATCTATCCATAATGACGACACATGTGTTATAAATAATTATGCGATTCTAATAGAAGAAAAAGAATCGGCAGGTAACGATATCGTATTTGAAGATAGTAAAGGGCATCAACAATGAGTATTTCATCTGTCTTAAATGATAAAAAAGAATTTGAAAATCGTCGATTTCTAAAAGAGATAAAAAAAATTGAAAATCAAATCTCTTTGTTTGAAGAAAATAGTCCAAGATCAGAAAACATAAAGAATCAGTTAATTAAACTTTCAGAATATGACGGAATAATGAATGATATTATTTCGTATCCTAATAATCTAAGTAATGTATACGAACAAAATTTTTCTTCAATTCAAAGAAGAGTCAATTTTATTACTGAAGATATTATGATCTTATACAATTTGATCAATGAAAAACATTCTAAATACGAACAGTTTAAAATTGATTTTCAAGACAGTATAATTGCTCTAAAAAAGAGAATTTATCAAAAGCTAGCAATCGCTAATTTCTCTTCTTTGAATTTTGCAAAAGTATTTTTAGAAAATTTTTGCAATACTTCTAATATTAATACTAGTGAAACAACTTTAGATATAGATACTAATAATGAACTATTAACTTTGCCTGTTTCTTCTCGAACAATCCAAGAAATAAAAGACATTTATATCACCAGTCTAAGCAATGGTATTTCTGGTTCAGTTATTAATGGATCTAACTCTAATTTATTTTTTACTATTGATAGCAAAGATGAAACTTTGTTTGAGTATAATAAATTAGATGAAGGACCTTGCATACTAGGATTAAGATATTCATTAAAGACTCCTAAAGTTATTAATGAAATAGTAATAAAAACTAACGTTATCAATAACATTTCTAAATTTTCTATTGATGATATTATTATAGAAAACAGTTCTGGACAAGTTGTATCAATTAAAAGCTTAGTGAATACTAAAGAACAAAAAATGATTGTAAATTTTTACGAGTCATATAATTCTAAAGGCTTTAATATCAAACATTTACCAGTAGAATGTAGTCATGTTACTTTCTTATTTAATCAAAATGATTTTAGTGAAATTGTTATTGAACAAAAAAAGCAAATGTCAAAAAGAAAAGTTTTTACTATTGGTATATCTGAAATACAATTGATAACAAATGTTTATAAAGAAGAAGGTGTTTTAATATCTAAAAATCTTTCTGTTGCTGAAGGTATGTATAACGCTTCTTATTCTTGTGAAACTTTTCCTAATCTTGGTGAGTATTTTAAGACTCAAATGTTTTTAGATGACAATACTGGTTCTGGAAAGATCTTGTTAAAAGAAGATGAAGGATCTTATATTGGAGAAAATACTAGTAACGTAAAGTATCATTTTACTTTAACTAAAACATCTCAAATCGAGAGTAATGCTGCTCAGTCTTCAAATGATATTTTAGTTAGTTATGAACAAATTAATAAAGCAATCTTTAATATATCTGATTACTTTTCTTTTAGAGAAAATTTTATTAAAGACTCTTTGATTTTAGGGCGCCCTGACTTCTTAATTAGATCAGATACGAATCACAAAAAAGAAAGATTTATAAAGACAATTCTTTCTAGTGATTGGCAGCTTATTAGCGATTCTACAATTAACGGTGTTCATGGTGATTATTGGGTTGCAACTGTAAATATCAATACTTCAAGTATAAACACTGATACAGTTTATATAAGTTCTCCAAGTAAAGCTTTTTTAAAAAAAATAGATGATAGTCAAATACAAATAGTCTTAAACAAGCTAGATTATTATGATAAGCCTCTTTTTCCCACTTCTTTAAAATGGTATGGCGCGCCAGGTAGTTGTACTATCTATGATAAGAACAATAGGTATTTTATTCATATCAAAGAGCCATTCGAACCAAACAAAGCAAAGATAAAACTTTTGAATACAGCTTCAATAAATTATAGAACAGAAACAATAACTAAAAAAGATGATGTTTTTAAATTATTGAATTATAATGTTTCTTCAACAATTGAAATAAAAGTAAACAATGAAATTTATAACAATTATGAAATAAACAAACTAACAGGCACTATTAAATTAGATAATGCAAACATCAATGAGATAAAAGTTAGTTATACTTTCATTGCTTATTCAGATCTAAATGTTAATGATTATGATTTTTGGTATAAAGACAATCAATTAAAAGGAATTAGTATTCCTAAATCTTTGTTAGTTTCAAATAAAAATATAATTAGATTCAGCAATACTGAAGGTGAATTAGGAAACGCAAGAAAGAAATTTTTAATTAATCAAAATTCTAATAAGAATATAGTTTTGAATAGCTTTGTTTTTAAAAACATGTTTAATTCAGATTATACTATTGTAGATTATATCAATGGAAAAGAAGAATTTTATGGAAAAGAAATTAATCAAATAGATAGTATTCCTGACGAAGAAATAGATCAAGATCACGGAGTTATAGCATTTAGATTATCAAAAGAAATCATTTATGATCCTAGCAATTTGATAACAGGTTATTCTGATATAATTCAAAACGGTCGAGAAGATGCTACTAAGTCTTCTTTTAAAATAACGGTATTCAATAACAATCAAGAAGTTTTAAAGAATGGATACATTTGTGAATCTGATTCTATTAGAGATGGAATTATTGCCCAGCTTTCCTTAGCAGCGCAAATCATAGATACTTATACTTTCTGTGTTTATTCTCTTGAATCTAAAATCGGAATGTTTGTTGCAAAGAAAAATGATATCATTTTGCGTAATGCTAGTGTTAATTACTCAACTTATACTGATTTACCATTGAAAAATTTAATATCAATTGATTCAGATGGAGGTTATGTTTATTGTAATAATCCTGCAAATGAAAATTGGTATGTTGAATATGATACAATTCCTTTGTCTTTAAGTTACTCAATTTACGATAATGTCGAATTCGAATATTCAAATGAAAAGATTCAATATACAGCTAATCAAAAAAGCCAATATCAAGAGACAAATAATCATCTTTGTTTGTATTATGCTAAACAGATTTCTACTATAGAAGTAGTGCAAAACTTACAATACTATTCACCATTAATATATTCTGTAAAGCTAGGGTTTAATTAAATGAGACAATTAAATAATCGAAGTACTAAAGAGATTCAAAAGCAAAAACTTATTGAAGAAATTATTAATCAAAACAATTATGTACCGAGACAGCAAACTATAAAATCAACGTTGATTGAAGATTCTGATTTTAATAAGTACGCTTATGGTGTCTCTAATAAAATAGATCCAACTTTTTTTATTGATGACGAACTTTTAAATAGTGAAAAATTCTCTAATACATTCAAGACAGTAATTGAAGATCTTGAGTACATCAGAAATAATTATAAAACAATTGATAATCAAATAGAAGACGATTATAGAAACTATATCAATAAATCAAACAGATACCTTGATCAACTTAACAAATATGAATTAGAAATAAATAAAGAAGTTTTATTATCAAACTCAACAGATCCATTTATATATGGAATTATTGAAGAGTTTACTGATTTAAAATTTATAGATCAAGAACTTACAGATGCTTTAATTTATGATGGGCATGCAATCTGCAAATCAAATATTTTTGAAAGTCAAACCGTAAGTAATTTTAACATCAAAGCTGATATTGTTTCTCGTTCTAATTCCATTGTTTTTAAAACAGGAATGCAAAATTTATATGATCTAAAGAAGTTAGATAAAGCAGGCTATCAACATATATGTTATTCAAACAACAAGAATGATATAGTTGATTTGATTCTTGATCTAGATCTAATGGAGTTTAGAGATATTAATGTTTTAAGAATAGATCTTTTAGATCTAGGCATTAATAGTAAAATGATTATTAATGTTTTCGTTTTAAATGAATCGAATACTTACGAACCTGTCGAAGAAAATAATAGCTTTGTTATAAGCGGAACCACTTTTATAAACGTAAACAAAAAGAATATTCGTTATATTAAAATAGTACTTACTAAAACTTCTTATGATAACGAAGAAAACCTTGAATATTTGTTTAAATTCAATATCGATTATATAGGCTTTAATAAATTCGAATTTGACAATAAGAATCCTACAACTTTAATTTGTGGACCCTACAAGATACTTGATGAAAATAATAATCCTGTCTCTTTTAATATGGCTTCAATTAAAAAAGGTACATGTTGCGTTATTCCAGAAAAAACGTCTATTGATTTTTATTTGTCAAAAGATAAAGCGAATTGGGAACAAGTTTCATTTAATTCATCTGGTCGAGAAGTTGTTACTTTTGAAAATACGAATCCATCGATTGTTTCATTAATTGATCTATCTCTTGGTAATTATATAATGAATGATAGAGAAGTTTTAAATAACTATAAAATCAATCTTTCATTAAATCAATCAATATTAAATTTTTATATTCCTACTGAAAAACTTAGTAATTATAATGAAAATTCAGAAGAGATTTATCGTCAAACCTTTTTATCTACAAATGACGGTTGGATAAAAATATATGATGATACTTGGTTTACAACTTTTGAAGTTGATGAACTAGAAGGTAGATATATTAATCTTGGAAATACTACTGCTATCATTGATAATGGAATAAAAAGCGGAAAGGTTTTTTTAAGTTATGGTCGACATACCATCACTACTAAGAATTACAAAGTTATAGCTAACAATGATCAAATAAAGAATGAAACAGATTTCAAAATAATAGATAGCGACTATCCATACAATCACAAATATCTAGTTGAAGGATTTAGATATGCTTCTGACTTTGTCGGTCAAAGACGTTATCTTGGTTTTGGACGAAACTATGGTTACTTATTAAAATATGTTCCATTAGGATATTTAAAAAGTAATCCTAATGTTTACGATATTTATAGTAAAGTCGTAGTTGATAATCTTGGACTATGTTTTGTAGTGAATAGCAACCCTAATAACAATGATTTTTCAAATGAATCTTATGATATAAATGTATTGTCTTCAAGTAACGAATTTGATAATAATTTATACATAAAAGCAATTCTTAAAACAAATGACAGTGCTGTTAGCCCTAAAATCGACAGCATTCAGGTGAGAGTAATTTAATATGTACAGTGACAATAATAAGACAATCGCAATCGATATTAGTTCTATTAGTGATGCTTCAAATAGATATCTTGTAAATAAATTTTCAACAGATACTCAACGAAGTTTTCATACTATACAAGACTATGTTAATAATACCTTATATCCTATTTTAAAAACTTTAACTAGTGGTCCAGTATATAGTGATGTAATACAGACTGGTTTGTCTGGCGAAACTATTATTAGTTATCTTAGTGCTTCTGATGCTAATGGACCAATGTTTTGGGATGTTAATAACAGTAGAGCTAAAACTATTAAAGAGTCATTGTCGTATATTCAAAGTGTTGCAATTGGAAGTCAAACTATACTTAATACAATTATTGGTAGCGATTTAGAAAATCGTGTAGAAACTTTAGAAAGTCAAAGCGATTTACAAAACTCAAATATTGAGAATTTGGAAGAAAATTTATTACAACTTGCAAAAGATTGTTTTGGAGATACTTACTCTCTCAATAGCGATGGACAGAGTACTACTCCTATTCCATTATCTGAATTGTTTATTCCATCGTCATTAAAAGGTGTCTCTAATGGTGTAGCTACATTAGATTCTAATGGTAAGGTTCCGATTAGTCAAATACCTGATCTTGCAATAACTAGTGTACAAGTTGTAGCTGATATAGCAGCGAGAGATGCTTTAAATAATGTTCAAGTGGGTGACGTTGTTAAGACCTCTGATGACAACAAAGTTTATATGCTCCAATCTTCTACACCTGAAACATGGATTGAAATAAATGCTGACGTACAAGACCTAAGCGATTATGCTCGTAAATCTATGAGTAATACTTTTATTGCTCAGAATATATTTAAAAATGATTCTGAAAACGAAATTTTAACTATTGAAGACAATTCGCAACCTTTTGCAAAATTCTTAAAAAATGAAAAACAATTTGAAACATTTAATTTGATTAGTGGTAAGAATTTGACGAACCCAACGGATAAAGGTTTCTCTGAATTTCATGGCGAAGCATTTTTTAAGACTACTAATATAAAAATAGGTACATTAAATGATGGAAATAATAGTAACGATGCTCCTATTGAAATAGGCTCTTCAGGTAAAATGACATTTAATAGTTATGGTAATATTAGTAGAAAGATTGCAAATAGTGATTTACCTATTGCTGATAAATATTTTCTAAAATTAAATACTAATCAAATGACAACTGAAGATGCGCATATTTTAAAAATTGGAGTGGACGTTTCACAAGAAAACTTTTTTTCTGGGTTTTTAAAATGGAGTGGACAAACTGGAGATTTTCTTATTCATAAAAGTCCAGAATTGTCTTCTTATAATGCTACATTAGCTACCACTCGTTGGGTAGTTGATTATCTTAATGCGTATGGCACTAATGTTAATACTAATAATTTAGCTAAACTAAATGCTGATAATATTTATAATCTAGGCATAACTAATCATTTCAAAGGTGAAATCAAAAGTGACAGAGTTATCAACTTGACTAGTGCTGATCAAGCTTATATTAAACGACCACATTTAGGATCTGAAATGAATCTTTCTCCTTTGCTTTTAGTTGAAGAAGATACAAGTGGTGGAGTTTGGGCTGATAAAAAAACTGTTTTAGTTTCTGTTGAACGTGCAAATGGCGCAAATACAACGAGTGCTGGAAATGGTTTTCCAGCTGAAATTTATTGGTCTGAAGATCCTAATGATCCCTATATGGGAACTAATGATAGATCTTGGAAATTAAGTCATTCTCCACATAGTAGTAGTAACGATTATTCTATTGCAACTACTGATTGGGTTTTAGAAAAAGTAAATGCAATTGGCGGCGAATCAGTAGACCCCTTAGTTAAAAACAATATTCAAATCAATGAAAAGTTAAAATTTAAAGATATAACTGGTCCTTCAATAGTATTTAATTACGACACTCCAACTCTTAGTGATGCAAATACAAATACAAAAAATGCTATTATTCATGTTTATCGTGGTACCGATGGAACACCCGCCGAAATCAAATGGAACGAAACTACAGATGTATGGGAGATCTCACCAGAACCGTTACCATCAAATAGTAGTAATGCTATTGCTACTACTAGTTGGATTTCAAATAAAATTAATTCAATTCTTCTTGATGATTTAAGTGATGTTACGCTTAGCGATCTAACAGATAATAAGGTTTTGAAATATAATTCAACTCTTGCTGGTTGGAGTGCTGCGCAATTATCTTCTTCTAATCTTTCAAATGATAGTGTTATTGCAAAGAAAAACTTAGATAATAATTTTACTGCAGTTCAACGAGGTACGACTCCTCTTGAAACTGCATCTGCTACAGAATTAGTTACAGCAGTATGGGTAAAGAATCTTATAAATAGTATTGGTGCTAATCCTATAACAACTCTTAATAGTTTAACAGATGTAACTACTAGTAACGTTCAAAACAATCATTATCTAAAATATTCTAATAACCAATGGATAAATAGTGTTATTAATGTTTCTGATATCAATGGTTTGACTTTATCAAACTATGCACCTATTATGTCTCCTTCATTTACAGGAGCTCCTTCTTTAGCTGCAAATGCCACTGAATTACCAGCAGACGATAATTCTAGACGATTAGTTACTTCTGCTTGGGTTAGAAATTTAATTTCTGTAAATACAAGTTTTGATGGTATTTTAACTAATAGGTCTTTAGTTTTTGAAACTAGTGATGATACCGTCGATGGTATAGTTTGGAATATTTATAGTGCTAACTCTACTATTACTATTAACAAAATTTTATCAAAAACAACTTTAGTTAACACTGCATTTAAACCAAATAATGCTTATTATGAAACATTGGTTGTTTTTAACAATAGTGCAAGTACAACTAATTTAGGCGGAGTTCGACCTGGTTTTCCATATATTAAAAATGACATTCCTCAATCTGGAAATTTTAGTCATAACATTTTTATGAACGGAAACAATAGTTCTATTAATAATGCTCAAGCTGCTGATAGTTTAAGAAGTCCGTATACAGTTACTTATTTGAATGACAACGGAGGAATTGATAATAGTAGTAGAATCCAGTATCGAGATGACATTATTGTTAATTTAAAATCTTTTTGTTTTATAAATCCTTTTTCAAAAGATTTATTTCTTTTATCTAACGATATTTTTATTACTGATGGAACTTTTAATAATCAAAAATTATTTGTTAAAAATGTTTCGTCTTCAAATATTACATTAGGGATTAATAGTTGCGATGAAATATTTCCTGATAATAGCTGGATGAGTGAATACACAATGCTTCGGAAGTTTTATACTATACCTTCAAAAGCTAGTATAGAATTTGTTTGGTTAAGTTTTTATAAAGCTGGTTATAATATAAATAATCAGATTGTTTATATTGGTGCTTGGTATCCTAAAATTATTAACGGAAATGTAACCGTTGTAGATCAAAGTGGAACTATGTATAATCATCTAAACAATCAAATAAGTTGGCCACCATCTTTAGTCGACACTGTAAATAAATTCTTTCCAAGTGAAAATAATACTTCTAAAAATCAAACTTAAAAAAAAGCCTAATATTTGACAGACTCGAACGTTTTATTAAGAGCTAATATAACAATTTGAAAACAAATCTAGAATCATGATAAGTTAATAATTACATAGCATGCTCGATAAATAGTGATACTATAAGCTATGGTGTAGTATTTAGTTAGAGGTTATCATGACACAACCACGCGAAACCGTAAACAATATAAAAATCAAAGCTCTCGAAGATCGTATTGAACTTAGTGATTCTCATAATCAACAAAGACATGATGAGATAAAAGCAATACTAGGACAAATGTCAAATATCCTATTAGAATTATCAAAAGAGTCAACGGAATCGCGTACTAAAATTGATTTCATTGAGAAACAAATTGATATTATGCAATCTATTCAACGTGAAACTGATAAAGATCTAACCGATGTAAAAATTAGTACTAAAGAAAAATTAAGTATTACTGGGTTATCAACAGTTGCTTCTACAATATTATCTCACTTCATAGGAAAAATATAATGATCGATCCAAAT
>JACCDO010497678.1_pt1 | contig 46130 bp, 34 predicted proteins | sample 7446101 | NCBI WGS metagenome assembly JACCDO01 (sample SAMN15323440, study PRJNA562643) | freshwater metagenome | isolation source: river surface water | place: USA:Blue River Watershed | collected 2017-08-16 | reverse complement strand
TATAATTTTTATGACGCAAAACAGCTTGAAATAATATATAAAAGATAAAATTCACACCAAACAACAATACAGAAACTATTGTTGAAGCATGAATCGTCTCTGCCATCACCTCAAACTCTAGGTAGAAGTGGCAGTGAATGTGTGTGTATGACTTGATTTTTTAAACGGGTACCGGTCTATTGGTTGATTCAAAATGAGAGGATAATAATAATAATTAAGTTATGAATATCCACGAGAGACTTGCAGCTATTGATAGCATTCTTATAACGATAAAATGTTAATTTTTCCACAGTTAAAGACGACAATCAAAGTTCACGGCCTGTGCAACACCTGATGGGAAAGGAGAAAGGGGACACAATTTGTCACACAAAAAATTTGCTAGCAAAATGAAGCCAATGCTACCTCTTCCACACGTGACTGCTCCAGCAACATCATCGACACCATTTTATACTATAGCACAACAACAGCAACAACAAGCAATAAAAGCAAAGCTAATTGGAAGTAGGTTAGATGATCAGACAAGAGTTAATAAATTATTAAAGGTATTTTACTCCGAACACAATTACTTGATTATTTACTCACTAAGTCACTCATTAAAGGAAGTAACCATGCGAACGGGACAAAATGATCTTGAATTAACAATAGAGGATGCAGCGAGACAGGTTTTAATGGAGTATGCAAATGAAATGGCATGTACTGTTTTAGAAGAGGCATGTTTGTTAGCTAAACATCGCGGATCCAAGAAATTAGAAACAACAGATGTTAGTCTTGTATTAGCAAAGAAATTTGGTATTGAAGTACCTAAATATGAAAGAGTTAAAAAATTAAGAAAACATTTATATAAGGTAACTGGTACTGCAATGAGTAGTAAGGAAACTGGTAAATTGGAAGAGAAAGAGGTTGAAGGCAGTACTAGAAGCGGTTTAAAGCGAAAACTAGACTCTTAGTGACAAGATGATGATGTTTTATATGTAAATCACTGTAATATAATAATGAAACAATATTAACAATACGTTGTATAGGTATATATGTATCGCAAAATGTTCTATGGTCCTTCTTTAGATCTTTTGACAACTTTTATACTAATAGTAGCTGGTGCAATAGTAACACCACCAAGTTTGATAGTAAATGCAAAAAAATCTTGTCCAAGGCGTTCATCTGGTACATAGGTTACGATGTCATTAGTAGGTGAAAAATCAATCAATTTACCATGTGATGGCTTGGAAACAATTTCATATGACATGTTACCACGCCATCTATCTAACGAGCCCTTCGGCAAAGTAGCAGCAAAATTAACTTTTAAATGATCACCAAGTTGAACAACAAGCTCAATACCAGTTAATACGGGTAATGTTGCGAATACTAACGAGAAAATGTTATCTAATTTTGAGCCCCAAGTGGACCATTCAACTTTACCAAGAAGAGGCGGAAAGGAGTCTAGTAACTCTGCGTCATCTTCAAGTGATCGTAAAAATGCCGCATCCATAAATTTACCAGCATCACCTGTCTTCGCTTGAGCTCTTAATTCTAACGCTTTTAATGAAACATCTTTATCCATTAACATTTTTGCTTCTGCAATCCAATCATGAACTTCATCGAATACTGATGTTTTCATTCTCTCAATAACCAACATCATTCCTCTCTCTAACAATGTTGGACGAATATTGGCGTGACAACTTAAATTACGAAGTAATGCAATGCACTCCTTCTGGGTCTCGATCTCATTCGAAAATGCGATGGAAATGACACGTTTTAGCACAGTTTTATTGAGGAAAAGCTGTTCAGTTTCTACATTTTTAGATAACGCAAAATTTGCTAATCCTAAAAGGCCAAATTTCCGTTTACTAACATCTGATGACATCAAATTACCAATTAAAATGGGAATCCCACCTTGCGCTCGAACACAATTGCGGAGATATTCGGTGCGAGTTAAATTACTCAAAGCTATCGAAGAAAATCTTGAATGAAGCATTTTATTTGAAGAAATGAGTGAGATAAGAAATGGAATACACTTGAACCGATTAACCATGTCTAGTGCGATGGTGTCCGACAGTGTTAGGTTCGCCAAACAAGCCAATGATTCCAGTTGCACGACAAAATCCATCTCACTAAACCATTCAAAGAATGATTTAGTACCACCTGCATCGTGTATTTTTAATCGAGCTTCTTCTGTTAGTAAGGCTAAGTTTGCAAGTGCCCACGAGGACTGAAATTGCACACGCATATTAGGGTAAGATATTAGCCACACTAATTGTGGCACATAATTTTCAGCGATTATCCAATCCTCTGGTTCAACACTTAAAGTTAACGAGATCAACTGCTCCAACACTCTTGCTTGCACTGTTCCACCATGTGATACTTGCCATTCTAAATCTAAAAATGACTTGGCTATAGTATACTCAGGGGTTTTAACGGATTGCGCATGATATGCATACATACATATGGTAATAAAGAATATGTTACTACTGAGCGTTGAAAGTAACATACTCTTGGTCTCTACTGTACTTGGCCACACCAAATAGTTTAATGATTGAATCCCTGATAATGAAGCATGAATAAAAATGGTATCTCTCAGTGAGTTGACCCACTCAACACTGCAAGGTTTCATGTTATTGTTTAATACGAGCAAAAGAATATTAATAAAAGTCAAAACAACACAACGAACATAGTCATTCCGGTAAAAAAACACGTAGATATAACACAGAATTGCCTTACATAAGTAATGCGCTTGCAAGTATACCGGCACGAACATGATATCCAAATCGTTCTCACCCATTGTTTCCTTATAAGTTCCAGTTGGTAACAGAGTGTTTTGTGTCAGATAAATAGCAATTGCAATGAGCGCTGCATTAGCAATTGTAACATGTGGAGGAGAATAGCACACAATATCTGGGTTTTGAATCATCGTTGGAGGATCCACTCGATTGTCACAATTCAATCCCATAAATAAAATAGTGACGATGGTCATGTACATGGGAGATCCCAAGTTGTATATAAAGAACCATATAGCTGACGTTGACCTAAAATTATACAACATTTTCCCACTTAAGGACGCATTCAGTATAAGAATAATACCACATAAAAAAGCTGAAGCAGTTGCAAACCAAAAATATACATCAAATGGTAGATATGGAGGATAATCTTTCATCAACGTCTGTTCTTGTTTCGTTACTATACCTAGAGGCAAAACGTATGTAATATGCTGCAGCCATTCAAAAAAGAAACCAACAATAGCCCAAAAGTTAGCTTGAGTAAAGCGTACATAACGAGCGGGTTTAAAGCAAAATGTTCCTTCACCCATACCTGCATTGGATGAAAAGAAACTAATTTTTGCGAATATAACAGATCCGACGGGAAATAAATACAATAATAGATACACAGCAATACACAATTTTTGAGCCCAAATCACTAATTTTGATAATATAATTCTAACTAAAATAAAGGGCAAAATATACATAGATAAATTCATTCCACGAATAACAAATGCTGATCGTAAAATAACATTATATTTATTGGATAATTGAATTGAAGCAACAACAATAATAAATGGAAAAGCAGTAGCTACTTTAAAAAACCTGATTAATGTATCCATTTTTATACCCATAAATGTTTTAGCTTTTTTTCTCTCTTCATCATCATCTTCGTCATTAAATTCAGCAAGCATATCTTCATCATTATTTTTTATTGTAGGTAATAGACCACCTAAACCAACCGATTCTAAAGATTTTGCAAAAGCACTGCCTCGACGAGTTCCACGTGCTTCTTTTGCCTTCTTCAATTTTGATAGTTGTATTTGATGAGGTGATACAGTTGTTGCTTTTTCATCACTATATTGAACATCATCCGCTTTATTCTCTTGGTAGCGTCTAGAAGGTGGAGTATATCCATTATTACCCCCACTTCGAGGTGACCGCGAGCTCATGTAATGGACTGCTCCAAACTGAGATGCACTGCTCACTTCACACTGGTACCAAAGTTTTAAGACTGAACTTTCTATATCAAGACTTGATAATCCGTAATCAAGTTGTCAAGTTGTCAACGGTACTCGCGAGTAGGTAATAAGTAAACATCGTAAAACTTAAGCATAATTAATAACAATATACTTTCTGTTCGTTAAGTTTATGTAATACACTAAACAGTTAGCGATAACACTTTAACCGCGATACTGCAGTACATGTAACTGCAGTTACGATCGCTCTTTCTGTTGAATAGAATAAATAAATTACAAATCAAAAGTAATACTAAATCCTATGTTGGTCTACATGTTGCTGTCGATTAAACATGTGTTATTTAGAGTAACATACTTTGTAATCGGGCAAGGTCCTTGATTGAAGAGAGTGACAAGGCATCAAGGCTTGATGATCAAGCAATAGAAAAAAGATTTCGGTAAAGCATATAAAAATGTCAAAATTAATCAATGAAAGTTCTGAGTGGCAACAACTTAAAAGCCATGCAAGCGCCATGAGTCAGACACACTTACGGGATTTATTACAGGATAATGCAAGATGCGATGGATTAACTGCTGAGTTTCAAGGTATTTTCATGGATTATTCCAGGGAGAATGTTGCACTAGAAACTATGGATATGCTGGAGAAATTAGCAAAAGCTGCAGGAGTCGAAGCTAAACGAGATGCTATGGCAAGTGGAGTGCATATTAATAATACAGAAAATCGTGCAGTTATGCATATGGCATTACGAGCACCAAAATCATCAAAAATTATTGTAGATGGTGAAGATGTTGTACCTGGTGTCCATGCTGTACTCGAGAAAATCAATAATTTTAGTGACAGAGTAAGAAGTAATACTTGGGTTGGTGCTACTGGTAAACCATTAACAACTATATTGTCTATTGGCATAGGTGGATCGTACTTAGGTCCTGAATTTGTATACGAAGCATTAAGAACTGATCCAAATGCATCAAAATCTGCTGCCGGAAGAACATTACGATTTTTAGCTAATGTTGACCCTGTAGATGTTGCAAGAGCATTAAGTGGTATAGATGTAGAGACTACTCTAGTTGTAATTGTTTCTAAAACATTTACTACTGCTGAAACCATGTTAAATGCTAGAACAATCAAACATTGGCTTATCAATGGCATGAAAGGTGTAGATGCAAATGAAGTTATTAGAAAGCACATGGTTGCTGTTAGTACTGCTATACCATTAGCTATTAAATTCGGTATTAGTGAAGAAAATATTTTTGGTTTCTGGGATTGGGTTGGTGGAAGATATTCCGTTTGTTCTGCAGTTGGCGTATTACCATTAGCATTGTACTTTGGTTATCCAATTGTTTCGCAATTCCTAGATGGCGCTTATAGTATGGATAAACATTTCTTGGAAACACCAATAAAATCCAATTTACCTATGTTACTAGGTCTATTAGGAGTATGGAATGCCTCATTTATGGGTTATAACTCACGTGCTATTTTACCATACGCCCAAGCATTAACCAGATTTGCGGCACATATTCAACAAGTTGATATGGAAAGTAATGGTAAACGAGTAAGTAATGACGGTACAGTATTACCATATGAATGTGGAGAAATAATATTTGGTGAACCAGGTACTAACGGTCAACACTCCTTTTATCAACTAGTTCATCAAGGTAGAGTAATTCCAGCAGAATTCATTGGATTTTGCCAATCACCTAATCCTGTTCATTTAGAAGGTGAAGTTGTATCAAATCATGATGAATTAATGTCAAATTTCTTTGCACAACCTGATGCTTTAGCATATGGTAAAAATAAAACTGAATTAGCTAATGAAGGTGTACCTGAGCATTTACATAGTCACAAGGAATTCCCTGGAAATAGACCATCATTGTCATTGCTATTCCCAGCTCTTACTCCTTATACATGTGGCCAATTGTTAGCATTATACGAGCATAGAGTTGCTGTTCAAGGTTTTATTTGGGGTGTTAATTCATTCGATCAATGGGGTGTTGAGCTTGGTAAAGTATTAGCAAACAAAGTACGCAGTCAATTATCTGCTGCTCGTAACACAGGAGCCAGTATTTCAGGTTTTAATCCAAGCACTTCAAATATGTTGAATAAGTATTTAGCTCACGGAACTAAGTAGAATAATGAATATGAGAATTTCTGCGCTTGTAATTACAAAAACCAATTCCTTTTCTTGCTTTAGATACTATGCTACTTCTACTGTTGTCTCCACTGAGTACTTACACGTGAGACAACGGTGAGCCGTGTACCGGTCTTGAAATCTATCGACAAAATCTGGCGAAGATCGCTGGAATAATCACCTTATATGAGTTCCAGCAGCGACCAGGAGGCCACGTGCCGTATTTGTTCACTTACTCGATCCGAAAGTGTCGGTTCAAAGATGATTAAACCTTGTAAATGTAAAGGTACGTTGGAATATGTTCATATCGATTGTTTGAATCAATGGCGCGCTACATCTATGAATGCATTTTACGAATGCCAAGTATGCAAGTATAAATATGAATTAAGAAGGACTTTTTTTGCTGAATTACTTTTATCAGATAACGGTGCATTTTTGGTCACCATTTTGCTTATTATTACCATCATACTTGTGTGCGGAGTGCTATTATATTATAGTACTCGTTATTTTAATTTTAATTTTGCTCAACATATTTATAAACTTGCAGATATTGATCATCAGTACAATCGTTACAAATATATTTGTAGTGTATCACACCCCCCTAGAAATTCATTGGTAGAATATATTACCAATCATTATAATACATTAGCATGCAATATTCTATTATCTGGTCTCATAGATATTACTGTGTGTGGAATGTCAATAACAGGAACAATTGGTTTCAGTAAATATATTTTAATCGAAATCAATCGAGCTAGATTACATGGTGATAATGGTATTCAGCAACTCTTTATTTTTGGTGCATGGTTAGCTAGTATATCTAACAAAGCTTTAAGCAGACTAGCGTTAGTAATAGGAACTGCTATTGCATTCAGAGAGCTTTATAACTATGTTGCTATCTATGGCAGAAAGTTTGCAACAACTTTTGGAGAAATGATATTAGAAGTCTCATAAGTCTATTTATAATAAATTTGTTATTAGTGTATAAATATACAAATATAATTCATCTTTTCCAAAACCACGCAATTAAAACACCTACAATAGCTATACTACAACCAATATAGTCACCCAAATCAATCTTCATATTATCGAATATATGGCCCCAAATATACGAACCTACGATAAAGAATCCTCCGTAAACAGCGAAGACACGACCGAAATCAGATGAATCAATTGGCTGTAATGTTGGAATGAAACCGTAAGCAACAAGTACAATTGCGCCTAATGGCAACGTCAGGGATGGCTTGAAATTCTTTTTTATACCGACCCATATCAAGTAACCACCGCCAATTTCAAATAGTCCTGCAACTATGAACAGAAATATAGACAAACATATGGTCTTAGCATTCCATTTTGTCATGAATATTGAACTTTAAAGCAGAATACAACGACGAAGAAGTACAATCATGCAGCCAAGACACGACTATGCTCTACTATATTTGCTTCGTCTTTTCAACTTTCAAATTGTTGTCTTCTTTTTTTTTCCTTTTTTCACCTTTTTTCTAAGAACAAAATTTTAAAAAATTACCTTATTTGTTCAGTACCATTGCACCATCATTAATTCAACTTGGTTGACACCTTCATATTTATCAAATAATAGAAAATGACCCCTGATGGTGCATATTTCAAACTGAGTGGTTTCTTGGTAGAAGAACCACCTATGGACAAGCGTGTACCTAAAGAGTTCTTCGTGAATGTCTTACCCATAACTATAGGACGAATGGAATCAAGTAAACCCGATATTCTTTGTATTGATGATTTGGACTCGACACTATCACGCCAACATATGAAGATAAGTTACGATGGAACGAAATATATCGCCACATGCCTTAGTAAGAATGGGATAACTGTTGATAAAATAAGAGTTGAAAAGGATAACGTAGCAGTTTTGAACGATGGAAGTGCAATTAAACTTGGAAAATGCAGGCTATATTTTATTACTCCAAGCAATTTTACGATTTAATAATTTAATTTTTATAAATGTAACTAATGTTAGTAATGTTTGTTATGTTTACATATTTACAACTAAAATCCACATTTCCGTATATGTTTATCATATGAATCATGTTTACCACTTCTCGTATTGCACTGAAAGTTAACGTTTAAGCTAACGATGTAATGAATCCAATAAGTAGGAACATACAGATAATCACCAGGTTGTAATATGACTTCATTTCCTCTTATTTTATTCCAATTAGGAAATTTTGCTGGATCAGGTTTTGACCAATCAATTTCACTATGTCTACCAGATGGATGGTCTCTAGGCAACATGTGCATATTAACACATTGATCAGGATGAGCTAAAATCCAACGTCTTAAACCTCCTAACATTACTACCGCATTTCTTGATCCATCAAAATGTGCCTCTGCAATTATTGACCTCATACCAAAACGACAATGAATACCACGTTGTTCACTAGGTTTTACTATAAATATACTTTCTTTTGGTTTAAAAAATGGTAATTCATCGAATAACCATGAATTTCCACCCATATCCGAACTCACACGGAAATATTGATGTGTTCTATCATCTAAAGTCTTATTCTGACCCTTGACAGCCACCTGAGAGAGTTAAGAAGTGTGAGTATGCAAGTAAGTTAGTGAATAGTAAGTGAGTAAGTACCTCTAACCACTGCTCAAACTGCTCATTAATAATATCCGTTGGTGGCTCCCATTTCTTGCCATCTTTACCTCGCAGATTCTTACCAGTTGAGTGCCAATACATGAAGTGATTTGTCTTACTTGTTTCAGTACGATATGCCTTCTTCCCTAGTTTCTTATGCAAATAATCAAGATTATTCCAATTCTTTACAACCGTATCTACCTCGGGTATATTATAAACAACAAATGGCACTTCCGCACTTCGATATGCTAAAATCTTGGCATTATCCGTTGCATTTTGATAGTCAAAATGGCACAAGGAATCGTAGTGAAAAGGCGGGATATCAGTAACATCCGTGTTCCAGTTCGCTGTCATGTCACTCATTGCATACGTCTTTGGGTAGCTACCATCTGGTATATCAGGACAGTTAACCTTATCGAACGACTTTGAAGTGTGCACGTTACTAAATGGTATCCAAGGCAGATACTCTCTAGTTAGTCCTTTATCAAAAGCACTGTGACCTTCAGCAACGGTATGTCCAGCTGCGATATCACCACCCAGTTGACCACCATGACTATTCTCAATGATATTCAACGCATCAGTGTAATACTTTTCTTTCGCTGGCACGGGTACAGTAGGGACAATCTTTAGCTCCTCATTCGTTGGTGTATTCAGTGGACTAAACGTGCGAAGGATGCCGGTATATATCTCATTCATTCTATCAAAGTTAGGTTGTAGTATTTCTTTGGCATATTTTTGAATGTTGTGAGTTGCTCTTTCTTCTTTATCTGCGGAATCACCAGTAAACACTTTAGCACCAGATTTCCTACCTTTAGAATATTGAGTTGACTCAACTGCCATTTTTGATAACCAATGAGGGGTTGTGGTGATCCCAAATAATGGAAGTAGTACACTAGGTACAATACCTGGTAATGACTCATAATTAATTAAAAATCCTCGTTGAATAACATCCCCATTACTTTTCTTTATCACTGAATACTTATCATACGCATCTAATGCATGAGAGCATAACATGTTTAAATGCGCAGCACACCATGCTTCCTTAGGTGCATTGGCAGAGTTACCAATTGCTGAAGCAAGTGTATCTTTGACTTCTTTTGGAGGATCACGCATAGACCTTAGACAAGGGGCTCCAGCACTACCTTTATTCGGATCTAAATGTGACATCATAGTTTGAACAGGTTGTCGGTAAACAAACATCCAAGGGGTATCTGGAAATGCTTCTAATGCAATATCCATTTTTGTAGATGTTATTGATTGAAATTTAAAAAATAATCGTTTATGAAATGGACTTCTACCCATAAGGGTAACAATATCCCTAAACATTTGCACATTTTTCTGACGAGAACAGCTACTACAATGTAATAAAGCTGATGCAGCTGGTGCTGATTCGGAGAATACCAATGCCCATGGATCAGATCCTAATGTATTAGCAACTAAAGTAGATCCTACCCTTGATTCGTGAAATACAAACGCATTAGGTTTTATCACTCTGCCCAGTTTATCATTACCTTCATTTGCTTTGATTTCATTCATTAATACTGATAATTTTTCTTTTCTTTTATTGTTACCATTGCAACTAGAAGCACTTTCTAAATCTCTAAACATGGGATATAAATGAGGAGCGTTTGCATACTCTTTAAAATTTAAATGACATAATGTAACTGTAGGATCATTAGGGTACGATGTATCTAAATCAATAGGTGTCCAAAATTTATTTTCTTCATTATCCCAATCAGGTAATATATCTTCAATATCATGAGGTATACCAGCATGTGATTTATGTGGTAACCACGACATAATCTTTGCTGATATTGATTGTTCAATTTGATTTGCTCTTGCTAACATAGAATTGGTTGTGTATGCAGATGTATTTGATAATTGCGCAGGAACAGTGAAAATTGTAAATATGATTCCACCCAACAGCATAGATGACATCAAGATAAGGACCCAAACCAGTGGTGATGTGCGTCCCTTGCGATGATGCGCAAAACGATTAGGAGTGGACCGTGCTGACATTCAGGCTGTCGGTCGTTGTTTTCTCTTCTCTTTTTCGTGATCTTTTCATCCTCTTCAGGGTATTCGGCCGGATTCATGTTGAAATGTTGTAACTTCAACTTTAATTCATTAAAGTGAGAGAAAGAGTCAAATTTGTGACAGCAATATAGAAGACTTTGTTCATATCATGCTGATGTAAGTAGAAGTTCTAAAAAAGAAGAAAACTACCAGACACCGGTACCTCTTCAAATTTGCATTTTTGACATTTTTAAAAAAAATTAAAGAATATGCAGAGCGTGAGTGCCTCAACATTGGTTTCTCATCGCATATTGCTCGGTTGTAATGTTGTGGATGGTATGTTGAATGGATTTTACACTCAAGGTATAACAGAGATAGCTGGAGAAGCAGGAAGTGGTAAAACCCAAATTGCATTGATTTTATCATTACAATGCTCTCTGCCGATTGAATCCGGAGGATTGAATGGTAATACTGCATATTTATGCTGCGGCGAAGGAGATTTCCCCATTAAAAGACTATCTCAGCTGGCAAATATATATAATACTAAATACAACAAAGATAATCCCAAAATAAATTTTTTAGAAAATATTCATATTGAAACTAACTATCACGTAGAACAGCTTCTAGATACACTGCAGCATAAGATACCAGAGATATGCCAAAAACATGGAGTTAGATTGTTAGTTATTGATAGTATTGGTGGTATCTTACGATCTGAATACAACACTACTGAATCGAAAGAAATGAAAGAAAGGACTTATATATTATTCAAAATAGCAGCTCAATTAAAGCGCTTAGCAGATGCTTATTCTATGTGTGTTATTGTTATCAATCAAGTAACTGCCACCGGATTTGATGAAAAAGAAAAAAGTTGCGTAAATGATACTACTCCTACGTTAGGACTGGCTTGGTCTCATTGTGTAAATACTAGAATATTACTTAAACGCGACCTACTGATGGATTTAAATCAAGTTGAACCAATAAATCAAGATGCTACTACAGAGAAAGAGAATCAACCGACAAATTTTAAATCATTAAGACAAATGAGTGTAATATTTTCACCAGTGGTACCACCTAGTACATGTAAATATCAAATCTGCACCGAAGGAATCAAAGGACTAAAATAACTTGAATAATAATGTAATTATTGTAATAAACACGACTTATGGCTTAAGAGATAAAAGTGCGAATGACTCAGGAGCTAAATATAATATTGGTGAGGTGCCGTCGGCTAATTTCCAGTGAATAGCCTCGCATACGTGCTTACCATCTCTTAAAACATCTTTAATTTTTACTAATCCAAATACGGTTTTTGCTACCGCACCAATTGTAAAACCGGGAATTTTTACACACGCAGATGGGTGTAAATAACATGTTGGTGATTGTCCTTGTGCTAAAGCCCAATGACGTAATTTAATAACTAAGTCACCTTCTTTAACTCTTTTACCTTCTACATATCCTTGACCATATACTGTCATAACTTCATCACCATCATTAAATCCTGGTGTTTGAGTCAATGAAATTACATTTGGTTGTAAGTATAAAGTTGCTCTGCATCCGTTGGCTAATGACCAATTGATAGGAGTGCAAACATGAGTATTATCACCGCGAATTTTATTTACTCGAGCAGGACCATAGACAGTGCTAACAACTGAACCTGGGAAACAACCTGGAACTTTAGTAATAGCAGAACGACTTAAATATAAAGTTGGTGATTGTCCTTGTGCTAATGCCCAATTAGTTAATAGAACAACATAATCAGTAGCTCTTACTTCTTTAATATATCCAGGACCATACACAGTATTGACGCAATCAAAAATTTTTAATTCAACACAAGTATTAGAGTGAAGTGGTGCTGGAGGTGGCATTAATTTTGGATCAATAACTGAACCTGCTGCAATATTGCAACAAGATGCATTAGAGGCAACTGGTGGAGTAGGTAATGTTTCTTTAGTTGATGAAGCAGGACGAACTGGTGATGATGATCCTGCAGATTGAGGTGTTACTTTTGGTGGTTCTGATACAGTCTTTGACGCTGTTGCACCAGCAGCTGCTGCTGCCTGTTTACTCTTACTACTTCCCATATTTTCGTTATACCTTTTGTGGTCGAGTCCAGTCAGCCGCGACTTTTAGCCCGGTACCGCTTTACCGGTTAAATCGTTTTCCATTTTATATATTACTTAAAAGTAAATTATGGCGAAGCAACAAGAATCACATAGAATTGTAACGATAGTGCTTGCTTGCGATAGTGCTTGCTTGCTTGCGTTTCACACCGGTACCAAATCAAATGAAATTCCAAAGTCCATTTTTTACAAAAATTAAATTCTTCAAGACTTTCAAGTGAAGAAATGGAGGATTCTCTAGCGAAAGAGATGAATTCCATTCGTCAGAGTAGTATTATTCGCCCTCAAACTACTGGATTTATTAATTCAACAAACAAGAATCATCTTGATCCTCATCGTTCTCATTTAGTGTCATCATTAGTAACTCCCTCTAATGACACTGGTGCATTGATACGACCTCATGCACCAGCACCTCGCCTAAAGTATGATGAAGAAACTTCAGCAGCAACAAGTAATCATCGCAGAATTCAATCAAATATTGATCATAATCAAGGCAATTTAAGCCCTAAAAAATCATATTCAACAACAACATTAAGACGGAATGATTCCACGGAATTAAAGACTAAAAATATATCTGAACTATGGGCTAACTTGAATAGATCTAATCTTAATTTGGGGCGATTAAGCCATGATATAACCAATAGTGAAGAAACTGACATTCACTTTTTAAATATAGATAAATCAAAAAAATTATCACCTAAAAGACCTGGAAATAGAAATAATAAAATGGAATCAACAACCACAACAACTAATAACAAAAATAATGATAATGATAACTCCTTATTCACTAAAAAAAATGAACCTTATGTAACTAGACAAGGAAAAATTAAACATGCTCCAGTGGCATCATTTCAAATACCTGAGTTACCAACTGGGAAAGTATTAAAGTTTAATATTCTCTCAACTTGGGGCGATCCACACTTTTTAGGGCTTATGGGCATAGAGATATTTGATAGTAACGGAAAAATAGTGAAATTAGACGATATAAACAACCAAATATGGGCAAATCCGGCAAATATTAATGTGCTACCAGAGTATGACAATGATCCGCGGACTGTAGACAACTTAGTTGACGGCGTGAATCACACTTGTGACGACCTGCATGCGTGGCTCACGCCATACACAGTAGGTCAAGATCACTTGGTATATATTGATTTTGATAAAAGAGTATCAATTGCAATGATAAGAATATGGAATTACAATAAAAGCCGTATTCATTCCTATCGGGGCGCTAGATACATTGAGATAACATTAGACAACAACACGATATTCAAGGGGGAGATAAAGCGCGCAGCAGGCAGTCCCAGTATAATAGAAGTAAGTAATTGCCATGAGTGTATACTGTTTACCAGATCTTCATTTATTTTATCAGCTATCGAAGCAAACGATCCCTACGCAAAAAACGTTATCAATGAACCCAAAGAGGTAGTTAGCTACCGGAATAAGAAACAAGAGAATGCCTTAGCCTTAGCTCAGCTGTACGCTGATGAAGACAGTGACGATGAAGGAAATAATAGTCGTAATATCCCAGAAAAACAACTTAAATTTGCATTTGGTGTAAATATGACCCAAAAGGAATATATGTCATCTAGTGCGCAGGCATCTCTGCATACTCCAAGACCTACTACAGGTGTTGGTCGCAATAGAGGCGGCGAAAAAGCTCTGGAGCGTCCCACTACCGCATCACTTGCTAAACTTAGTAAACCAATCAAAGGTCGAGTAATCGAGATATGTATCATCACCAATTGGGGCGATCCAGATTATGTTGGATTATGCGGTTTAGCGTGTGTTAACGAAGATTTACAAGATTTTACCTTGTTTGCACCTACTGTAAGTGTAGGTCTTACATATGATGGTGGTGTTACTATCAAGAAATCAAAATATTTAAACAACGAAGATGCTAATAATGTCAATGTTTTGGTGAATAATACCAATATGACTACGAGCAAGTCCTCTATGTGGCTGACCTCGACGAAGTACATCAAGAACAATCGCATACTCATACTTAATTTTGACTTGAAATATGAAAGATTAATAAAAGGAATAAGAATATGGAATTACAACGCTGGACATGAAGAATCCTGCATAGGTGTAAAGCATGTTAATATATTCATTGACGGGTCGTTGTATAATCGGTCCGTTGTGCGCAAGGCGCCAGGCGAGAGCAAGTTTGATTATAATCAATTATTGCCACTCAATTTAGTTCCTATTCAAGAGACTGGACAACACAGCATGAAAGAGACAAATATATTAGATTTGACAGAAAATTATAGTGATAATGGAGATAATATCTCGTTTGTAGAGTGTAAAGTACACCCATCGACTAGTAATACGATATGCGAGGTAGTGCAACAGTATGAAACACCGGTCAATCCAACTGGTTGTATGTTCAAGTTACTTATACAATCTAATCATGGTGATGGTTATTACGTTGGTTTGAATGGCATAACCTTGTATGATCGGTATGGCATCCCAATCACTATTGACAAGGATCAGTTACAAGCTACACCATACCGCGATATTAACGACTTACCAGAAGTACAAGCTCGAGGTCATGATGCAAGATGTTTAGAGAACTTGGTCCTCTCTCCTAATGATACCTACGAGGACAGTTATATGTGGTTAGCTCCATTGACTCGATCAACCGAAGAAAAAAACTCTATATTCATATTGTTTGATGAACCAGTTACTATTAGCGTAATCAAGATATGGAACTATTCCAAGACACCTAGTAGAGGAGCGAAAGAAATTGAGTTATATATTGATGATGTCTTAGTATTCAAAGGATCTTTACATAAACTACCAACTAAAAACGAGTTGAATAGCAGCAGTTATAGTGATATGCAATGGGGAACTACTGATGATTTAGACCTTTCACAGTCGATATTATTCACTAATGATCACGATTTAATAGATAGAGAGTATCACCGCATTCCTATTGTTGAAGAGACAATTGAATTTATTGATGAAGGAAAATGTGTACAAGAAATTACACCTATTGCTGTTATGAACAAGGACGATAACACATTTGCAAGACCAATGACAGCTATTGCAAGAAGAAAAAATTAATTTTTGTATGTTTGATAATTAAATATACATAAAAAACAGTTGAACAATTAAATACCATTTTTGAAAGATGAATCACTTCATCTTTACTTCAATAGAACTTGATCAGAATATTTATTTATTTGATCAGTAACTATGGTAGAATCAACACTTCCTATAATTTCAGAGACTATATCACCATCACGAAACATTATAATAGTTGGAATCGATCTAACCATGAATACTTGACACGAAGCTTGATTTACATCTGTATTACACGAGAATAGCTTGACATTATCTCCTTTCAGGTTATTTCGAACATATGGTAGTATTTCTGATTTATAAAGGGTTTCCATAGCATTACAAGGACCACACCAGTCCGATGTAAACAATACTACAGATAAAGTACCAAGATTATTTTCATTCATTTTACTTATAAAATTATCATCATTTAATTCTTCAATATTTACATTATCATTTTGGATGTATTCATTCACTTTAAAGTTATCATGAATTTTATTAGTTTCAAGTGTGCTCATCATGTAATTACTCCTTTTAATGAAAGCATTGTTGACCCTCATGAACCCACTGACCTCCGATAGCAAAAGTACGAAGAGACATACTAGTATGATCATTGTTGAACACATTTATTTGATCACACCTTCTCCAACTTGAATGGTGTTTCTGGAAATGCGCACGTCAATCGAAGCTTTGAAACGTGTCCGGCCCTTGTACTTAATAGTAATAGAATGAATTAAACCCACGAGGAGAGGAAAGAAAAGAATAGAATTCTTTGATGTAATAATTATAGTAAAGAATATGATACTATTTATCGCAAGTCAATGAATAAATTTTTTTATTACACTATATTAACCTCCTAACGAGGATTGACTCTTACAAACCTAAAAAAAATATATATATCCACGTATTTTGAAAATTTTCTTCGATCCTTTCCGATCCACACCTTTTCGCACTTACTTGAAAAAACCGGACACGTCAGAGTCGCACTTTTCCCCTGTGTCTCCAAACACGCGAACAGAAACGCGTGCGGTCTGACGCCGTCCAGTTCTCCAGTCTCACAACACGCAGACAGAAACGCGTGCAGTCTGCGCCGTCCAGTTCTCCAGCCTCCAACAACAACACGCAGACAGAAACGCGTGCAGTCTGACGCCGTCCAGTTCTCCAGTCTCATCAAAAACAACAAACACATCGCTGCATCGAAATGGAGCGCGACAGTAGGCGACCGCTTACGTTACTGTTTCATCAGTATAAATCAGTTTGCTTGACAGCAGGTGTTATATTTCTTGTAATGCTGCGTGTTATATATTATTTACAACATGAAAGAGAAGAAATGTTATGTAAAGAACCAGAGTTATCAACCTCTACTAAATTAATGCAAGGATTTGCCGTTGGTGGGGCATGTACAGTATTCTTCTCGCAGTTATCAAAACTTGTTTGGTCTGTGAATCAGTATGAATCTAATACATATGCCGCAAGCGCAACTTTACTAGTAATTGTATTTATAAATGCAACATCACAAGCAACAAGTTTGTTTGATGTTTTTGGTGGAATATGTGTGGATACAATGGGTACAATATCACCTGTCATTCAATGGGTTGAGTGGCAAGTGAATGTACCACTTTTATTTTATCTAACAATAACATTAGATCTTAGTAAAAAATCATTAGATATTCAAGACTTATTTATAATATTTTGTTCATGGCTTGGTATTTCTTCAGCTGCAGTCACAATTGATAAAAGGTTATCATTCCGTGCATACATGATATGCATTGGTACATCAGTTATTTCAGTATTTCTAGCATTATATTTGCTAGTATACTCATCTTATTGTTCATATAAAAATGAACAAAAAGCACAAGTAATTGAAAGTAGTAAAGCTGTGGATATTAACAAAGACTTGAACAAGTTAAGGCTAAGCATATTGAAAAGAAAATTAGAATGTTCAGTTTATTTAGCTCTGTCATTTCCAATATTTCCCGTTTTATATTTTGCCGGAATTTTCAAGATAATTACAGTTGATCAACAATTTTGTGGCACGTTAATTATTTCGTATTTAGTCAAGCAAATGTATGCATATATCCTAACTGATTCACATTATGAGATACTTGACTCACGAACCCACGATTTACGTGTTGAACAGAGTGCTAATGAATCGAGACGATCATATCTAAAGTATGTTTTCCACGAGGTGCGTGTGCCACTCAACTCTATTTCATTAGGACTACATATTTTATTATCATCGGCAAATTTAACAAGTGATGATAAGGATGTATTAGATATGATGAAAGAGTCCACAACCTTCATGACGGAGACATTAAATGACGTTCTCTCAATCCAAAAGATTGAAGATGGAAAATTAGAATTACAAATGCATGAAACAAGCTTAGAATCAATAATAAGAGGGGTTTGTAATAGTCAAAAAGCCTCATATAGTTCAAAAGATATAAATATCAAGAAAGTTATTGCAACAGAAGTCCCTAAAACAGTGTTAGTTGATAGGTTTAGAATAGAACATGTACTAGCAAATCTACTCTCAAATGCCATCAAGTTTAGTCCCGTTGGTAGCACAATAACTATCAAGTTAGCATGTGCCATTGATGATAATATATGTGATGCCGTGTTCAGTGTGAAAGACGAAGGTGTTGGAATATCACAAGAAAATATTGAAACAGTATTTTTACCATATACACAAGTAAGACCCGGTGAATTGCAGCAAGGCAAAGGCACTGGTGTTGGTCTAGCTATTTGTCGTGAAATAGTTCAGTTACATGGTGGTAGAATTAATGTTTTTTCCGTTGATAAATGCGGTAGTACTTTTACCTTCAATATACCATGTAAAATAGTAACCGATGCATCACACGATGAGAAGGTAAATGATAGTTCCAAAGATGATAAGTTATCTCTTGGTATGACGAAAGGAGATAGTAATAAAGACTTAACAGCAATGACCAAGTATCCCATCTCACAGATGCCTTGTTTGATTGTTGATGACGTTTTATCAAATCGTAAAATGTTGAATACAATATTATCAAAGAAGGGATTTACATGCGATATGGCTGAAGACGGGGTTCAGGCATACGAGAAAATAACAAGTGATCTTGAAAAATTCAAGGTGATCTTTTTAGATAATTTTATGCCGAATATGAACGGTGTGGATTGTACAAGAAAGCTTCGAAAATTTAAATTTGAAGGGATTATTGTAGGATTAACGGGGAATGCACTGGATGAAGATGTGGCGGAATTTACAAGTGCTGGTGCTGATATTGTGCTATCAAAACCGTTAAAAATGAACCAAGTAGATAAATTCATGGAATACCTAGAGCAATACGGTTCTAAAAGTTATCGGAGGGAAACAGACGAAAACCCAGCTAGGATACTGCTGAAATCGTTGTCATCAAAATAGTTATTATAATTAATTTCAGAGGTAGGAAGTTTGAAATTGTTCATAGATGCTGTATTAGAGTGTGAGAAGAAAATAATTACGCATCAACTTGTATAAAATATAAAGATTTTTGATTTCTAGACACTATTTTGCATGCATAACACCTCCTTCCTTATGTTTTCACCGTTATTTTAACGACTTAAACATTGAAAAGTAAAAAACGGTTTCTACCTGAGCCCGGTTTTTTGAATTGTTGTGCCTTCATTTATTTGATCCCATTTCAATAAAAGAATCAAAAAATTGAATATCACACTTGTGGAAAAAAAAGATCAGATGAACATCCAATATGAAGTTGGAGAGTCTGAATACGGTAAATGCTTGTATACGAGGCAACAAGTTAAGGCTGGAATGGTTATATGGGAGTTTAAAGAAGGTATTAATGTAAAATTGGTAAGTATTCTATTATAATATGATATAAAATGATTTAATGCCTGTTGACTGTGGTTTTGAGAGTTAAACAGTCATTGAAAAGGTCACAAGATGTTATTACTAGACCATACAGATGGTCATAAGTGCAGAGAACACAGGATATATATAAGATACCCCTTCAATAAAATCTTTTTTTATGAATACTATTATATTTCTATTATATTTTGTGCTTTTATTCACTTACTTTTATTTATTTACAATAAATTAGTTTGACGGACAACAAGCTGCTGCACATTTAGAAAGTTTACCAACTAAAGCTGATTGTAAATGGTTTCTTGATGCGACCTATGGTATTCATGGTAAATTAGGATTAATTCTTGATGATGGTAAATACATGAATCACAGTTTAACTCCAAATTGTATTACAAATATGAAGACTGGTACTACATACGCTCTACGTGATATTGAAGAGAATGAAGAATTGTTTGAAGATTATAATCGTTTTGAACATCCTGCATTTCTATTTCCATTACTCGAAAAATATGAATGTCCTCCTGATTACTATGATTTACCATCTGAACCAACCGTCATTGATAAAGAAGTTGAGGTATTTAATTTCGATACAACAATTATGGATAGCTCTCATATTAGCGAGGAGCTGAAAGAGAAAGGATATGAAATACAACGTGTTCCACTGTAATTGTTGGCGCCTTCAAAAAAATTTTTGCTATGTGTGTTTTACTTAACTGTATATTAAACAACTAACTATGTACATCTATGCGCGGTTAAGGATTCCTTAAGCTTTTCCTCTTTTCTTCCTAGGTTCAGGGAATGTTAGGGGCACTGACAGCTCTGCTACAGTCACACTATCTTTATCCTTACTAATTTTAAATCCAGATTCACGAGCTAATCCTTGTAATTTATCTACTTTATACGTCAAATCCTGTCCTAAAATATTTAAATTAATTGCATCATAATCATTAATGGTGGTGTAGAGAATGATTATAAAGATCAACAGTTTTTCCGTCTCTATCTTGCTTCTTACGTACACTTTCAGTCCATCACGCTTATCACTATGTCCATAATTATCACCCAAGTGAAACAATGTTTTTTTTGGTCCAACAATGACTTGCTTTAGCTCATCATGGCTACTTTGCTTCCACTCTTTAGAAGCAACCTGATTATGAAACAAGATGGCGTCATGCAGCAAGAGGACGCGTGTTATATATGATCGCAAAGCAGTATATGAAAATTTCTTTTTCATTTTTTTCATATTTTTTTCATTGGAATATTTTTCAAATATTGAATATTTGGCTGTCATTAAATATGTTATAGTAACTCCCGCTCCATTGTCACGCAAGAATTGTTGCCACATGCTAAACGTAGATTTTATACTTGCTTCTATATCTGGGTCATTATCACTATTATAAGTACTATCTGGGAACATGCTCTGTGAATTAGTGAATGAGTTAGTAAATGAGTTAGTAAATAAATAAAAATGAAAGGAGTACCTGATACTTTTCATCATAATGTTGCTCTAACGCATACGATAAATGACCAGGAATTAATTTACTAATCGGGAATATATCTTTGACATCCTCTGCATCTGCATTAAACTTTGGTAATAATGTTTCACGAATAACTTGTAATGCATCTCTACCAGCATCCAACATAGGAGTATCAGCATATTGACTAACCATAACATTACTTAACACCTTATTACCTGCTATATTTTCTGATAAAATAACATTTGATGCATTTGCTTTTACCGCTCTTTTCTTCTTCGATGAACCAAATTCTTCTGTTAAACTAGAACGTCTTTCATCATTTGTCATTGTTCCCAGTACTAATGGCACTGGATAAAAATCCTCATTTACAAACGTTGGTTTCATTATAGAAATCCCATCCGTTGGCATCAGCAACAATTCATTTTTCTTCTTATTCATAATCCCAATTAGATAATTACAATCATTAGCATTATCGCCAGTTGTTTCATATTTTACATTATTAAGATTAGATACAATCGAATTTCTTTTTCTTTTAATATTCATGTCATCTCCATGATCAGGTACTCCATTAGGGAACGACAGAACCGAACCCACATCCTGTGATAGGCGCAATCGCACCGACATTCTCTTAGGTTTGTATCTGCCACTATTCCTCCAAAAATATGGCATGGCCGCATTCGTCAAACCGGTATGGAAAGAATTGGTGTTATTAGAACAAATTTACAGCATTCCATCTCATCGCCGAGGTTAAAGAAAAGTTCTTCATATTGCCGTTTCGAGGTTCACTTTAATTAAAATTTTATTTAAAATATATCACCGAGGCGGCCCGAGTCGATATCTTCGCGGGATTTCCTACTACTATCATTTGTAGTAAATACCAGATAGGACAGAGGATTGGTTGTTTCAAGAGTTAGTTTATAGAATAAAGTATGAAATTTCTGAATTTCTTGCACAAAAGGCTTCGCTTATCTTCACTCCATCGAAGCATATCTACAGCTGGTTATCAAGTGAATCAACAAAAATCCAAATCCTATCCATCTTTTGTAGTAATTGGAGGTATATCTTTGGCTGCCCTGATTACTTTAAACAGTAATAGAACATTAAACGATGACAATACACTGGCGGAAGATATTGCAAAAAGTGGTGTTAATACTCATTTTTATAATGAAGTTGTAAAGATATTAGATAGAAGTCAAATAAATATTAATTTTGATGATCTTCAACAACACGGAAAACCTTACAGTAGTTATCACGAAAGTTCCAAGATTCCAAATATAATTTTACTACCTAAATCGACTGAAGATGTATCAAATATTGTAAAATTGTGTAAAAAATATCATGTTCCTATTGTACCATATGGAGGTGCCACATCATTAGAAGGACAAATCTTAACATTACAAGGTGGTGTAAGTCTTGATTTTTCTTTAATGAAACAAATTGTCAATATTAATAAAAATGACTTGGATATAACTGTTCAAGCAGGACTTGGATATATAGAATTAAATGAATACTTAAAACCAATTGGATTTTGTTTTCCATTAGATCCTGGACCAGGAGCTACAATTGGTGGTATGTGTGCATGTAGATGCTCTGGTAGCACCGCCGTAAAATATGGATCAATGAGAGAAAATGTACTTAATCTTACAGCTGTATTAGCAGATGAAAATGGTACCATTATTAAAACAGGATCAAGAGCAAGAAAATCATCTGCAGGTTATGATGTAACTAGATTATTGATAGGAAGTGAGGGAACACTGGCAATAATCACAGAAGCAACACTGAAATTACATACAATTCCCAAGATTTCGTACTCATTAAGAATATCTTTTCCTTCCGTAAAGGAGGCATCGAATACAGCCGCTACCACTTTTACTTCCGGTATTAATATTAGAAGATGCGAGTTAATGGATGATGAAATGGTGAAAATAATTAATAAAGTGCATCCAACAATGAAACCTTGGATAGAGTCGAATACACTACTGTATGAGATAACGGGATTAACTGAGGAAGGAACACTAGAACAAGTTGAAATGGTAAAAGATATTGCCATTAAAAATAATGCATCTAGTATTGATGTAGCTACTGATGATATTGCCAACAATAAATTATGGATGATGAGAAAAGAATGTCTATGGACCATAATGGCAACATATCCTGATAGGGAACCGATGATAACTGATGTATGTGTCCCATTAACAAGATTAGCCGAATTAATGCTTTACGCGAAAGAAGCAATTGAAGCATCCAAGCTTCCATGTCCCATTATTGCTCATGCAGGTGATGGAAATTTTCATGTTATTATTATGTTCAAACCTGATGTACCCGAAGAAGTTATAACAGCTGGAAAATTAGCAGATGATTTAGCAAAAAAAGCAATATCTATGGAAGGTACTTGCACTGGTGAACATGGTATTGGTGTTGGTAAAATTGATTTACTTCAATTAGAAATGGGACCAGGTACAATGAAAGTTATGGAAACAATAAAAAATGGATTAGATCCAGAAAATTTATTGAATCCTGGGAAGATATTCAGGAATAAAAAAGGCTGTTTATAGTTGTAATTATAACGAACCATCCTTTCTCATAAGGCGATTCATTAACCTTGATGCTGAAAATTAGGGCCGTTTTTTTGAAATTCAAATTTTTGAGCATTTTCACATCTCAAACTGAAAACAAATAATATCCAAGAAGTATCCAACAAACACAATCAATAAAATGGATTTAGGAGGCAAAGGCGGAAAAGGTGGCAAAGGTGGCAAGGGAGGTACTGCAGCACTATGATTTCAAGTTAATTCTTCTTATTAAACACTCATATTGCACATCATTTCTGTAGGTAAAGGTGGTAAAGGAGGTAAAGCCCCATCCGCCAAGAAGGCACCACAATCAAGATCATCCAGAGCAGGCTTACAATTCCCTGTTGGTCGTATTCACAGATTCTTAAAGGATCGTGTTCACTCTCAACAACGTGTTGGTGCTACATCTGCTGTTTACACATCTGCTATCATGGAATACTTATGTGCTGAAGTTCTTGAGTTAGCTGGTAATGCATGCAAGGATCTTAAAGTCAAACGTATCACTCCAAGACATTTATTACTTGCTATTCGTGGTGATGAAGAGTTAGATACCTTAATCAAGGCAACAATTGCTGGTGGTGGTGTTATTCCTCACATCCACAAGTCATTGATCTCTAAAGCAACAGGACCAGTGCCAGGTGTAGCTCCAGTAGCTAAACCATCCGGAAAGAAAGTTAAATAAATAAATAATATATAATTGTATCAACTCAACTCCTTTTCATTGACTTGTAGATTACTGAAGTAGGTAGATTTGATAACATTTTTTATGTTTTAAATAAATTAAATTCGGATTAATTTTGTTTTATTATATTTTACAACGGAACTCTTTACTTAATAGTTTGCGGGAAATGATGAAACTTGCGCTAGTTCTTCAACTTTATTACCATTTTGATTGTAACCAATTTTTAATTTCAACATAATTGGTTTTTCACCTTGCATTGAATTATCTAAATTTATTTCCTGTGTCACAGTACCGTTACTGTTCGATGGAATGATTAATGACGATGGTGGAGCCATTTCTAGTTTTAAATATTTAGGAACTGCTGCTTGAAATACTAATGAATCCATTGGGGAAGATGTCAAGTTGACAAACTTACACAATAGTTTGGTTTTTGATGGCTGTGATGACACAGGCTTTGACATTTCAATTAGAATTTGTAAACCATTCTTATCGAAAGCTTTGATAGCAGCTGGACTCACTACTGCGGACTGTTGGTTCATGGTAGGTAGGTTAGGTACCATGTTGTTCATCATACCTTGGTTCATTCCCATCATTGGAGCCATGTTGTTGAAAGTAGGAGCAACTGGTGGCATTCCACCGTAGCCCATATTACCCATAACAAGTACAGGATTTGGTGAAATTGTTGTGTTGACTGCAAATATATCTGATAATAAATCAGTTGTATTAGTCACTGGTTTATTATTCGTTACAGGTGCTGTGTTCGCACCTAAACCAAAGATATCATCTAAATCAAGTAATGATCCGCTGTTACCTGTAGGTGCTGCTATTGCACCTAAATTACCTGAACTACTACCAGCAGTCATATCACCGCCAGTAAATGATTGCTTCTTGCGCTTCACCGCACTCTCATCTAAAACTGGCATTTTACTCAATAATTCAGACCGTAAATTAGTAAATTTAGACGCTAATAATAGCGAATATTCCGTGCTTCTTTGTTGCAGTTCTAAGTTCATTGAGTTCTTAAATCGACTTATGAAGTCATTGATAGTTGCAGTGTTATTCGATCCTAATCTTGTGCTTAATTTCATTGCCGTGTTCAATATCAATGCTTTCAACGCTAAATCGGCATTATGTAAGTACATACATTTTTCTAAAATTGCTAAAATATCACTGTCTGTAACAGCAGCATAGGACGAGGACTCACTATCTGGTGCAGGACAGTTACGTCCAAGTTGATCACCATATTCACCTATACACCATAAACCTACTTGCAACAATCCTAACTGTGATGTATCTTCTAATAGTAATTGATACACTCTATGTGTAACATAACCTTGTAAACCATCTGCTTGCGCGATGAAAACAATTGAAGCTCTAGCAATTGCATCATCTAAACCATTACCTGCGATAGATAACATAGTGATGATGGTATCCACACGCCACTTACGATTTGGTGAATAACTCTCTACAATATTCATAATTTTGGAGACTAATGAGGGTTTATGATCACTTTGAGCAACTACCAAGTAATTAAGTAATTCACTAGTTAAATTAACTACATTACTCTCATTGACCAACTGATATATCAACTCCAATGCTCGCTGTCTGATCGAAACATCGGCATCTTTTAAACAATCAACTATTGTGCTACGGTGACGTTGAACTGCAGCAATATCCTCGGAAACGACTTTGGAAAGAGAATTCAATGCAACATATCGGATATTATTATCCCGATTAAGAAGAAATCTACCAAGTATATTGACAGCCAAAACTCTAGTGTTGGCATCTGATTCAACTTCCATAATTGTTTGTACACATTCATATAATATCGCATTGCCAGCGTTCTTAGTAGTCTCCGTATTGGTAGCAACTGACATCAGCACATCGTTCATCTGCTCTGATACTGCGGAGTTACCTTTACCCAATTTACGTAATAATGTCAATATTTTTACTTGTAAAAATGGGTTCATGATACCCGATACATCAAATTCAGGTGAAAATGTAGATGTACTTAATCCTTTTAATATTCTTGCAAGTGTATTGCCATATTCAGCGTATTGCGTGGTTAAATCAGGATGGATATCAAGGATATCAATAATTAATTGAATAGCAGTGATTAAAGTACCATGTGATTTCTCTTTTAGTAACGGATGAATACATTCGGCCATGTGCTCAATCAAATCAGGCTCCTTCTTCAATAATCTAATAGTTGCCAATGCTGCTTTTTTCTTTAAATAAGGATTATTTCCTTTTAGTATTCTTTCAACATCTGATGCTAAATCTCTTGCCATATCTTGAGTTGATAAATTACCAATAGCTATCAATGATAATGCTTGGATAAATGGATTTTGATTTGTTAAATCTAGTTTTAACGAATTTGTTACTAATGTTAATACTTCTGTTTGTTCAGTTAATAGTAGGGTCAATCCTAAATAACCAATGCGTTTTTCTAATATGATTTTAAGTAAGTTAAGGATAATATGATAAGAAGAGAGTATAGAGAGTATATGTATACCAGGAAAGTTTGGTGCCGATATCAACTTAAGACATTCCATTTGTCCAAAATGAGTTGGATATCCCAACATATGAATGTACATCAATTTAGCAACATTACGATGCCTATACTGCTCATCTTCCTCTTTTATAGCAGTACGAATTAAGGCACATTCTTTGGAGATAACTGCTCGCTCCTCCGCTGCCGTCTTACAAGCTCGGACACTGCGGATCAAGTCACGTAATTTGATCATTTTTCCAATATTTTAGATATCTCGCCCTTCTTCGCAATTTTTTTTACTCATAGGGTTAACATTGTAACTAACAGGTTCATTAAATGTTGTTATTATATTATATATTATACCATTATATTGAGACTATTATTCTCATTAAAATACTTATGATGTAGCCTCAATAATTAATCAATTTTGTTTCCATCACAATATTAATATATACAAGGATAAATAGACATTGACAAAGGATTATTGGTTAAACATTCTAGAATATTACTTTGTTAATGTTAATATGTTGATTGTTATACAGAAGATAGACTTGGATCGCGGTCCGGCGGTCCCATCACTTGTGACATACTCCAAAATAGTACTACAAAACAGTACTACAACAACAGCACTAATAGTGTAAATACTGAAGATAAATGTGGTCGACATTGCTACTACTGATCTTTGCACTTGTCACAGTGCAAAGTTATCTTCAGAAAAAAACAATAACTAAAGTAGCCTGTATTATTAATAATAATGCATTAATAATCAATAATAATAGAGAGAATATGTTATACATGAGTGAAAGTGATGGAGCTAAAGGTGCTGCAGACAGTAGAGGGCCAAGGAAGAAGAAACAAAAGGATGATGTTATTGAGGTAACAGGAAGAGTAGTTGAATCTTTACCTAATGCCATGTTTAGAGTTGAAATTGAACCTAGTAAACAAGTTGTACTAACAACTATATCAGGTAAAATAAGAAAAAATTTTGTGAGAATATTAGTGGGTGATTCAGTTGTGGTAGAATTATCTGCTTATGATTTAACAAAAGGAAGAATTACTTTTAGAAATAAATAATATATAAAATTTTATGGGATGCTTTTCGCTCGTATATATACATCACTATGGTGCACTATGATATTATTAGGTACCAGCAACAAGTTATTTTGTAATAAATTGTAATTATATCGAAATTTTCAATTGTGATAAAAGCCTAATTAGATGCAATTGCCATTTCATCATAAAAGGCAATTTAAGTAACTTAACTTGCCTAACTTACTTCACATAATTAGTGTACCATACAATATTTCCTACATACATTCAAATGTCAGTCAATACAAAACTAAAGCCAAGCAAGGTGACACTTGGAAGGTGCAGTCTTGTACCGGTATACAAATTCCGGAATTTGAAAAATTCGCGATTATTTTTAAAAAACAAAATCATTACGGTTAGTTGAATTTTTGTGTCTCATTTGATTGTATTTTCATTAGAAATGGAGGCTACAACAATGGCCAAACAAGGTAAACGTTTTCGTGATATTCAATTTCGAGGAGTATTTAAATGTAATAAAAAATTTAAGTCACAAATTCAAACAAATAAAACACAGCGATACCTCGGCTTGTATGAGACCCAAGAGGATGCCGCCAAATCTTACGATCTCTTTGCTATCGGTATTAATGGTAATAATGCAGTTACGAACTTTTCTTACAGTCACGAGTACATAGCAGGTGTTAGAAAAACTTTAACATCACGATTACCAAGTGATTCGAGTAATTTAGATGTTGTAAATACAGCTATAAACCCGCCATTGGAGATTAAAATTGATTTGGATTTCGAGAAGATTAGGCATGCATTATTAGCTTTACAATACAAAGGTGCATTAGCAGGTAATGTTGGAAATATGGCAGAACCAAGTACTATAGCAAATACATTAATTGAACTTGCTTCTGATGAATTGAAACAATTTGATTTTATCAAAGCAACAAATCGTTCATTTGAAAATGAAATTGATTGGCGTGATCAACTGTATCATTATGTCGGTAAAGTCTCTTATATACCCAAGAAACGACAATATTTATTGAAAGGCTACTGGAAAACATCCTTCAATTTATTAACACAAGAAGAAATATACGATTTTAGCGAGAAACCTGACACACAAAATTCATTTGAATTCTTTAGTGTTGAGAAAAAGGATACGACAATTACTAGTGTTCCCATGGTGCAAGTCATCTCTGGTCGCTTCGAAGGTCATTTTAATTATTTTAATGGTTCAGTTATTGATACTTTTCGTGATGAATTCAACATCACATTTCAAAGTTTACCAAATATTTTATTGGATGATATGGCAAATAAAAATATTCAGTTTAATGATCTATTCAATCCCATTTACGGCGACGGGCACTGTCGTTATGGCGGTTATTTCATCATTACTGGTTACTATAATTCATTAACAAATTTTATATACCTGCGACGTCAATATGTAACAAATGTTGCTACTGCTCGGAATAAAATGGCTTGTAATGATGCGAACAAGGTATCAAGAATGATTCATATTAATAATATAGCATTGGATGTGTATGGTAAGAGCTACCCATCGTATCGTATAACCACCGAAACAGAAAATAACACAGATAATCAAAATAATACATCCAATTCAATGTCATTGAAAAAGGAAAAAAAAGAAAAAGTTACTGCTGTTGCACAACCAACTGTCGACACCACTCAAGTTGAGAAGAATAAAGTTCGCAACACAAATACGTCTGTTCAAATTAGTAATACAACAGAATTTATTGAAAATAATGCTAGTAATAGCACTGAAACGTGGATAAGTCATAATTTACATCAAGTTGGTGCAACTGACTCACAGTTTGCAGAGCAACAATTAATCCAAACTGTAATTCTCAATCCAGGGGAGAGCCGAACACAATGGGATATTTAATATGTATATTGATTGTAATAAATTATTTAAAGTTGTCACTATTGTAAAGTAAGGTAAATAGAACCGTCATTTTTGTTTATAATATATACAGTTATTTATCTTTTAAGCTATTTACTTAAAAATCAGCTGGATCAGGAAATAAATTACTGAAAGCAGAAAATAATGGTAAACATGCAATGGCGCCACCTATCAACACTACTCCTAGTATGAGATTCTTTTTCGATTGATCACCCTGTTAAAAAAATAAATTATAACACGTAAGTATAGTTACTATTGAATGATTGTGTATGATTTATTACCTCTGATTCATCGACTTCCATTGTTGGTTCAATAGACCAAATGTTACTTTTTCCATCTTGATCTTTACTTCTGCCTAATCTTACTCGTCTGTTCATGTCAAATTTTAGTTGTCCTTCAGCTGTTTCCTCTGGTTGAAATGGCTCTTCACTGTCACTCATTTTTAACATTCTAACTCGCATAATTGGCTTACTCACTCGGTATGCTTCACATGCCACTAGTATAGTGACCAAAACAATTATAATGGAACTCTGCATTTTGGATATTTGAGATTGTTATGTTGTACTCTTTGTTCAACTTATTTGTGCGCTTTTATGAGGTGGCACTTTGAGATGAGTCACGCAGGTACCGGCCATGGTAACGGTCTCCTTCAAACTGTTTGTACAATGTGGCAAATAGAACTGAATCAATCTTTATACAAGAATATAGTATGTCATCTTGTGTTTAGTAGGATGCAGAATCTATTGATTATCAATTTTACACTATTGGTAGATTATTATTGATGTAAGAAAATTGTTGACTACTAGAGTGTACTTAAGCATCCCGTTTTTACTTCATCGATAGACTTACTACTCATTGCAGAAGCACTTTCCAAATTTGCAAAGTGACTGCGACCGACCGGTACTCTATGAAATTTCCTTGATGATTTTTACAAATTTTACAGCCGCAACCCATAATAACGTGAAGACGTCGGGAGTTTTCACTCAAATCACTTTAATCAACACGTTATTTCACTTCTGAATGATGCATTTGTGATTCAAAAATGTCTGGTGAAAACGTAGTATTGTATGGTTACAACGCATTTGAGAGAACTAAAGAATGGTCAAAAATATTAAAATTAACAGATTTAAACTCAGTACCAAAGTTTTGGTATACAACAGATGCCAGTGTCAATGAATACATGAAGCAAGCTGATATGCGTACTATTGACCAAGACGTAGTGCGAACTAGAGCAAACGAAGAATATTTTCAATCACCAAAAATCCGTCATGTTATGAAAAATACATTACTTAAATTTTGTACATATCACAAAATTAGTTATTTACAAGGATTGAATGAAATACTAGCACCTCTCTTTATGTTAGATTATTCTTTATATGAGATCAATTATAATTTACAGTTATTTAGTCATAGTGATGAGTTATCATCAAGTCAACATAGTGATAATTTAATATCACAAAGTTTTGATAGTAATGATGACGAGAGTTCCACCAAAACAGCGCTAAGCTCATTCAATATTCAAGACTATACGGCATCATTAATTATATTTGAAACTTTTTTATTTAAGTTTTCACCTGTAATTTTCTTGTCGGGTGGAATGAAAGCATTACAGTTACAGTTGGTGTTATTTCATTTACTGCTGCATTATCACGACGCAGAATTAGCCAATTATTTATTAAAACACGGTATGAATACCGATATCTACGCCCCTTCCTGGTTCATCACTATCTTTGCCAGAAGGTTACCAGTACATATAGCATTACATTTATGGGATTTATTAATTCGCGTCAATAAACCGCATATGACTATATTCATAGCTGTTGCATTCCTGAAGAAGTGCAAGTCGCGGTTGATGACATTTCCCGTGGAATCACTACCAGAATTCTTAACTCACTTAAGATTTGTTTCAACGGATGAAATTGATGATATTTTTGCCAAGGCAATTACTATTGAACGCGCAACATCTAAGTCAGTCATTTATACTTTATGCAAGTATTCATACGATCCCTTAGTCTCCGATGGTGATCGCGATATAGCGTTGGAGAAGCTCATGTCATTGTCGTCTCTAGAAGTCTATCCCTATGAAATTGCAACCGAATTAACATTTACAGCACAAACAGACTCAAGTAGAAATAGTAACGGTGCGAGTACTCCAAGGGGACAGCCTCGCTCGCAATATAACACAAGAGGATATCCGAGCTCGCCTTACACCCCTAAGAGTAGTGCATTAATCGAGGAAACAATAAGCAAATATGTTTCCGCGCCAAGACCAAAGGATAATCTGCTGGAGAATTTTGTGCCTGGATACAAATCGTTTCAATCATTTTGCCGTTATAATATTGACGTAGTCAGTGGCAATGGCTGGACTCATGTAGGCAGTGTTGCGATTCCAAGGAGCGTAGTTACACGGTATTTAATTATTGATTGTCGCACCAAGCAACCCAATAGTGACAAGAATATTGATATAGTTATTGACGGATCGCTGGATATTAAACAAGAACACATTGAAAGCATCTGCAGCATGGCGCAAACCAAGCTGAAAGATGCGGCAAATGAACCCGAATTGGGATTGTTGTCACCGGCGGCAGCGGCAACCTTGGCGTTACTGTGGTCTTGTCATGATAGTGAAATACATTTTTGTATACTGGGTAATGATCAAGAAATGGTTAGTAAAGCAACATCAGATGCGACTAAAGACACTGAAACTGAAGAACATACTGAGAAAAAAAGTAAGAATAAATTTAATAAACATCAAAAATTCGCTGCAGCACTTATAGTGCTTGGCTTCAGTCGCATCAGTGTCGTTACAGGTCTGGGACTGGACTTGGATCAACACGCTCTTATTGATGGTAATATTGTTATTCGATCTAGTAATAGCACGGGATTAACTGTCCGTGACTACTTGGAGACGTCACTTCCCGAGGTCATGCGACCAACAATACTCTCACTAAGTTCATTGAAAGATGGCCACACTGCGCTGTCTTACTGCTTATATCAGTGTGCAGTTACTATCGATGAAAAAGGTGTTCTTTATATTCCACAAGATGGTGTGTTAACCCAAAAAGTAAATCAATTTGCATTAGCTCGTAGTCATGAGAAGCTATACGAGGACGATGGAAGTGGTGACAACAAGTTGTCGCAATTAAAGAATATATTGTCAATTTTAGGTGGTATTCATGATGATTTTGTTGAACAAACTTTTTTTCCACAAGTAAATAATGCAATGAGTAAATTAACTGATGCAGTAGCAAAGCTTGATAATTTTACTGGTTATTCAACTAGTCAAAGCGAGGATACAATCAGTAATCCCGTCCTTTATATAAAGAAATTAAAGAGTGAATTAGTCAATAATTCTGTATTACAAAGTGTTGATAACGGTAAAAGTGTAGCGAAAGAGTTAAAACAAGGAACTTATCATCTTGCGCCTATTGCCGACGATATACATGACGTTGAAATTCGACTAAAATCACTTCGAAATAATCTTGTTAATATCCACACCGCAACGGATAGATGCGTCCGTAAATTTGTTTGATTTTTCTCCCAGAATATATCTGTGGTATTGTGTAGGTATCGTTTCTTTTGTTGTAATAGTATAAGTAATGTCTTTTTGTGAACCACCTACTTTTCTGTGCTTAGAATCGCGATTCTTCCTCGACTAAGTAATTGAATGAGTAAGTAAGTAAGTGGGTGAGTGAGTAAGTGAGTGAGTGAGTAAGTAAATTAAGTGAGTGAGTGAGTAAGTGAGTGTGAGTACCGTTGGATAACCCAAAACCCTAGCCGTGTCATCCAGGTCACCCTACAAAAAAAAAATCAAAATCCTTTGAATAATTAAGTATAATGGAGGTGCTACAGAAAGCATTACCTAAGTTGTTGCATGTTGCAACCCCGCTGGCCGTGGGGGCGTTAGTGATGGTTGCATCAAGTGAAGCAAAATCACAAATTAAGTTTCAAATTACAGCGTTTGCAGCATTATTAGTAGGTAAAATTACTACATGACTCATTGCCTTGCCTTCTTACCTCACTCTTCTATAGCTGGTATTGCGTATTTACACAGTAGAACAACTGCATTAACTGATCTTGAAAATGCATATTTTGCATTAACTGATGATGTAAAATTTGCATGTGGATTAGTATTTGTGTGTATTGTATATTTTGCTTCAGCGATGTATTTAAATGCAGTAAAAGTTACCAATGCTTCTGCAAGTGACTGTCCTGCAACATGTGATACAGTTGTCGAAGTAAATGTTCCTAAATCAATTCCATCATATGATAAAGATCATGAATTATTTGTACAATTATTTGATCAATTTACCAAGGAAATTGTTGCTGATTTAGAACCAATATATGAATTACCAAAAGAGTCAGTAGAATATGTTCATAAGATGATTAATTATACTGTTAATGGTGGTAAAATGACCCGTGGTCTTACTGCAATGAAAGTAAACAAAATTTTTGCTGAAAGTAACGGACGTAAATTAAGTAATAAAGAAAGAGTTAAAAGTGCTGCATTAGGTTGGTGCATTGAATTCTTGCAAGCATTTTTCCTAGTTGCTGATGATATCATGGATTCTAGTGTAACTAGAAGAGGTGCACCATGTTGGTATAAATTACCTGATGTAAAAATGGTAGCCATCAATGATAGTTTTATATTAGAGTCATGTGTGTACAAGATATTGAAAAGATACTTTGGTAATGATGAATATTACCCTCAATTAGTTGATTTATTCTTAGAGGTCACTCGTCAGACAGAAGTCGGTCAATTACTTGACTTGACATCACAACCATTAGATGGTAGAATCGAGTTAAAAAGATTTACTATGGAACGTTATCGTTCCATTGTCAAGTATAAAACCGCATTTTATACTTTCTATTTGCCAGTTGCATTGGGTATGATCGTGGCGGGTGTGAAGGACCGTGCAGTATACGATAATGCACGTAAAATTTTATTAATCATGGGTGAATACTTCCAAATTCAAGATGATTTCTTAGATTGTTACGGTAAACCAGAAGATATTGGTAAAATAGGAACTGATATCGAGGATAACAAATGCTCTTGGTTAGTAGTACAAGCACTTAACCGTGTGAACGCCAAACAGCGTCAAATATTAGAGTCTAACTACGGTCAACATGATCCAAAGAAAGTAGAGATTGTTAAGAAATTATACAATGATTTGAACATGAGACAAATCTTCAATGAGTACGAAGAGCAAAGTCACAAAGAAATTTTGGAATTAATCTCAGGAGTTGATGCAGCAACTCGCAAGTCATTAGAATTTTTATTAAGCAAAACTTATAAAAGAAGTAAATAAATATTTAAACTACAATACCAAAAATATATAGCTTTCTTATTGACGATTTAGTTAATGCAGCGCATACTTGGTGGCTTCATATTGAATGCGCAGCAATACTGCCGCTTTCAATTCCACATACGGTAAGAGGTATGCACCAAGTGATATTTAACCCAGTTATGATGATAAGTCAAATCATTTAACATACTAATGCTATGCATCAAACAATTCTAGTGAATATATGCGAAGTAATGGTCGTCCTCAATGAGCTTTATTTTCATTCATCTTTTTGTTCATTTATTTTCTCTCGAAGCATATCTACAATGGCTCGTTGTGTTTTACGTTTTAATTTATCTAATTTATCTTGAATTTGCATTTTTAAATCATAATTTGCCTTTTTGGGAACAATATTAATCTCATTTGACTGTAGTTTGGCTAATTCGTCTTTAATAATGTCATCACTACCAACAGCATTATCAATTTCCATCTCCACTACTTCATCGTTGCTCTCTTCGTTATTCTTACCATCACTTGACTTACCACTGTATAAGCGTAACAGCTGCTTATCATCAGGGACATAGTTTCTAAAGATTATTTGTGTCATTTCTTGTGCCATTTCAAACGATTTATACCTCGATTTGCTATTCCTCTTCCTATTTTCTCTGATCTTCCAAATTTGGTGATCCAAAAGCAGGGCCGCACGATGCCTGCCTGTACACAGTTGAAAAGTTTAATTTGTCATTAGCAAGAGCAAAAATGAGTAATTAAATACACAAAATACATAAATAAACAAGATTTTAACACATACAATCGCGATATCTTCTAAATTGCCAAAACTCTTTGCTTGCATTGGAAAAATGATTTTTTGTGTCAATAGTTGGATTAGCTAATTTGATTTTATAGATTAATTGATCCCAGTACAGAACTGGTTCGGTATCAAATTGCCATGATTGCTGAAAAATTGCTACGTATGCATCACCTAATGATACTATTAAAGCAAATATCATCCATATATACAGATGAGTGCCACGCCATTTATCGCAAGAAAAAATTAACTCTATCAGCGCCCAAATAGCAAATACTAGTTGTATTATGCCACTAAACCAAAAACAATATTTTTGATAGAAAAGATCCTCTAATGCTTTCTCATCATTATAATTATCTTTTGTTAAAACATTACGTATCCCACCGACAGGAATACCGACTGCAGACATTAATAATGGCATAGTACCATATTGATTATTATCTATAGATCTACCATGATTTTCCATTGCATCTTCGGCATTATTTCGTCCTTCAGTAATATAAATTTCAATTTCTCTACATCTTACAATTGAAAACCATAAAACAACAATTGCTATTGGGACAATAGTTAAATATAATGTAATCATGATATAGAAAGCACCCCAATTAAAATATGAATTATAATCACCACATATAGTATAATCAGTGAATGAATAGACATAACCAGGGATTAATACCAGCAATATTATAGCCGACGAAATGTAGTAGTCATCATAGCTGTATACATACAACCGAGGAGGTACCAACGCCCTGATTGCTGCCATGGATTCCTTTTTTATAGTTTATTATGAAAGAAACCACTTTCAGAGTTGGTTTCTGGCAGTTCTTAATGTGACAATTGGACTTCACAATGGGCCGCTTAAAAATTATTTTTCTTCATTTGAACATAGACATACTTTAAAAGGTGAATGTTGCCCCTTAAACGCGCAAAACGTTTGACGCCGCAGGAGCCATCTAATTGAAATCTAGAATATTAAAAAGAATATAGCGGTTAAATGGGGTGACACCGGAACCATCGTAGCATTTTCAGTTCTAAATATTAGTTTCCTGGCGTGATGCAGTTATATCTATATCGGTGGTTACTTTTGTACTGTATATTATATTGGTGTCTAGCACAGGTTGCGGCAGAAGATGGTTATAATTCTATAGCTGCTCTGAATAATGATAATGAAGAGCTAAGTTGTGAGGAAAGGTATGATGTTTTACTGGAAAGACTTGAAAGACTTGAACGAATATTCAATATTACACAGCTAAATCCGGACTTGGATAATATTTCTATTTTAGAGTTATTAGTTTACAATGTGAAAAATAAGTTATTTAATATCATTCCAGACACTGATAAACAATGTAAATTTGATTATGTTGCTGGTCATTGTACACCAGCATGTTATTGTAGTTTCCAGCCAAAATTAGGTGATTATACCTTGTCTCGTGCCTGTAGGAAAGTTCCAAATGAACAAATAAATCAAGAATCATGCGATAGCACTAAAGTACATGCACCGTGGATAGTGCGAGGAATAAAAAAAATAAGTAATATAACGAATAACATAAAGGATCATATAGTAAATCATATTGTTGAAAATGCACCAGTTACCGATCAAGAATGTGCATGGAATTGGAGGAGATTGAAATGTGCTCCAGAAGACATGTGCGTATTAGATTATCAATTTGGTGACTACAGTTTATCTCGCGCATGTAGATTACAATTAGACGATTTTGATGACGATGATATTAGCTTATCATACATTGCTAGTGCCACTACCTTACATAATGATATAACTACAAATATCAAAGATCAAGTTCATGATACTATTGTGGAAGATAACTCTGAGGATTTAAGTAATGTAGAAATTGAAGAAACAAATATAAATACTGCTGATTCATCTGCACCAGTCGAAGAAATGAACGCAAATGAATTGCACAATGAAGTAGAACAGAATAATAGTAATGATACTAGTAGTAATAATTTTAATGTCAATGTTAGCAGTGAATCAGTAGTGTCAGAAACGAAACCAATCGTGTTGGGTCAAAATGAACTAGATAAACTACTACCATTGCTGAGCGAAGAGTGTAAACGAAGTGTTTTAGATGTACTTCAGAATCAAGCGCAACTTACCGGTGATTGTGAGATTGAAATAAGGAATAAAGTTTTAGAACAATCATAAATAATGTATACTCTGTATATACTCAAATCATGCAATAAAAATGGCGAATCCTTTCATTATTTACATTAAGTGGTTAAAATTATAACTCAGCATCCATTGTTGAAATGTCACATTCCATTAATACTAATTCTCCTCCTCTATGTGGTAATGGTTTATGATACTTTACATGTAAAATATCTGCATCAGCCTGAACTTTGCATATATAATTTGTTCCTTTAGACAAAAAGTAATAATAATTAGCGTTTCGGGTAGATTTTATTTAATATAATCAGTAATTACCAGCTACAACTTGAGTCTTGAAAGCCAGCATATTGAATGTTCCATTGTATGTTTTTCCTATTTTTTCCTCTACCTTACTTTTTATCGACAGTAACATTCCTTGCTCCTCTTCAGTTGGCACCTTGGCATCTCCAAATCCACCGCATAGTGGCATTTTTAGTAACTAGAATTTGGTTAAAGTTCTTCGAAGAATTTTTGGTTGAACCTTTCCAGGCTTTCTGAAGTTTCAGGAGTTCCGCATGAAATTAACAGAAAGAAAGAAGAAAGAAGTTGTAACGACTTTATTTAAACCTACAATTGAAATAGAAAATGACAAAGAAATAGTGGTGTATATGAATTTATTTTTTATTCATCTGCATTTTTTTGAATCATTCATGAAACTTCGTTGGAGTATGACTCAAGAGTGTCTTTAGTCGAACATTTATCATTGACACTACTATTACTGCTGCTACTATTAACGCAAAGACTGTCATTATCTTGAGGAGAAGAGCAACTAGCGGATTTATGCACTGATAGAACGTCTAAAATACTCTTATTTTCTTTTTCTTTACTCACATCATTCATATCAGCAAACACAGAAATGTCAACTTCCTCACAAATTTGGTCAAATTTTAAACTCATTTCATTTTTGTATTCTTCTGTGTATTTCTCGTTATTTTCTTGTCTTTTATATCGACCTGTAAGAAGGCTAACTAAATCTGCTGCAGAATATCCTGAGGCTAAAAATTTCTCTGTAATCAATTCTACTGTGGGGGTTTGTTCTTCTTCTTCCTCTTCTTCTTCCTCTTCTTCGTTGTCACTATCTTCATTATAAAAAAATTCATCTTCTTCATCCTCCTCATCTTCTTGAATAACAAGAACAGCGCGACACATGGGACATGTATTATTGCATGAAAGTGCTTTCGCCATGCAGGTAAAGCAGAATTGATGTCCGCAAGGTGTTACAGCTACATTTTTAGTCCCGATTTCGTCTTGACAAATGATACATTGTTCCATTTTTAAATATTTTATGTGTGGTACATTCCATAGAAAAATCAATTTAATCAAGATAGAATTTTCGAATCTAGTTCCGTCTTTGGAAGATCTCTTTCCAACAGTAAATAAGTTCATGAAAGCAAAATAGATTGTTGGGGCAGAAATTCGCGATGAATTTTTAGTGTCGCGGTGTTTTATTTCTAAATTAATTAGTAATCACAAACTTGTTATTGTGAAATAATTAGTTGAAAGTGATGGTACAGCAGTGTACCAACAATCTTCTGATTAGTCATTCAAAGTCATTCAAGTAATTCAAGTCATTTAATCTGATTTATGGAAACCGGGCAGGGCCGCCTCAAATTGCTGAAACCCACGGTTCTTCAACTTCCAGGAAGAATCCAGCCAGGAAGATACCATACAAGGAGGTTGTTTGAGTCCATAAACTTATCATACTATGTCCCGTATACTAACGCTATTTCCGCGTCGGTGGCGTATCCCTGTCGCTTCTAGATCCGTTGCATCTACTCCATTAAAGCCGCTGTTTGATAAGATTTTAATAGCTAATAGAGGAGAAATTGCATGTCGAGTGATACGCACAGCTCGTAAATTAGGTATTAAAACAGGTAAGTTATATTTTTTAACAACTCACCATTAATTTGTCACGACTTATTTGCACACTCACCCATATGTATAGTTGCGGTTTATTCGGATGCTGATAAAAATGGGGAACATGTTAAGTTGGCTGATGAAGCAGTACATATAGGCAATAGCCCTGCGTCAGAATCATATTTGGTTGGTGAAAAAATTATTGATGCATGCAAAAAAACTGGTGCACAAGCTGTACATCCTGGTTATGGTTTTCTATCAGAAAATTTACACTTTTGTCAATTATGTACTGATTCAAATATTGTTTTCATTGGTCCACCACCAAAAGCAATTAAAGCTATGGGTAGTAAGAGTGAAAGTAAAGATATTATGATCAAAGCTAATGTTCCTGTGACACCTGGATATCATGGTGATGATCAATCTAATGACAATTTACAAAAACAAGCAGATAAAATAGGATATCCGTTAATGATTAAGGCTGTAAGTGGTGGCGGTGGTAAAGGCATGAGAGCTGTATTTGATAAAACAAAGTTCATTGAATCCTTAGAATCTTGTCGCCGAGAAGCGAAGAAATCATTTAATGATGATGCCGTTTTAATTGAAAAGTTAGTTCAAGCACCACGTCATGTTGAATTACAAGTTTTTGGTGATATGCATGGTGATGCCGTACATTTATTAGAACGTGATTGTTCAGTCCAGCGAAGGCACCAAAAGGTTTTAGAGGAGGCACCTGCATCAAACTTACCTCCACACGTTCGTAAGGCTATGGGTAATGCTGCTGTTGCTTGTGCTAAAGCAGTAGGATATGTTGGTGCTGGTACAGTAGAATTTCTAGTTGATTCCGTTACATCTGAATTCTATTTCTGTGAAATGAACACCCGTTTGCAAGTAGAACATCCTGTGACAGAAATGATCACTGGTACCGATTTAGTTGAATGGCAATTAAAAGTTGCAGCTGGTCATAAATTACCAATGACGCAAGATGAGATACTAGCCAAAGCCAATGGAGTAGCTATTGAAGCAAGAATATATGCTGAAAATCCATTGAAAGACTTCTTACCTACCACCGGTCGATTGGTCCACCTACAAACTCCATTACACAAGCAATTTGTCGAGGATGAGGTCCGCGTAGATAGTGGTGTTATCAGCGGCAGTGTTGTCTCTACATTCTATGACCCAATGATAGCCAAGTTGATTGTTCACGCTGCAAATCGACCAGAAGCTTTACATAAATTAGAACGAGCATTACGTGACTATCAAGTTGCTGGTCTACCTAATAACGTTGATTTCTTAATTAAAATTGTGCAACATAAAGGATTCACTCATGAGCAAGCCACTACCGCATTCTTTGACAAATATATGCCGGATTTACTTGCTTCATTAAAACCAGCTCCTGTAGAAAAACTTGGGAATCACGTGGTGCTAGGTTTACTTGCATATGCCGAGATTGTGAAGCTTGGCAACTCTGGAAGCGGGCCATGGAGTGGTTCGAATGACTGGAGAAACTTTGGCAGTACCAAGCGCTCATTAAGTGTTAGTAATAGTAATACCGATGAAAAAGGTGTAGTTATTGATATTGAATCCTTGAAAAATGGTCAAGCAAAACTATCCGTTGGTGCTTCGAACACGGCAACTTGCACAGTGAAGTCATCTAAAGTTATCAATCAAAACTATTCTATTGAGCAAGGGGCGAGCCACGTCATCGAACTATGTGTTGAGATTAACGGTCATTTATGCACTGGTAATGTCTCAGTATATAAGAATGACGCAACAAAATGTGAAATTGTTGATGTTTGGTTAGATGGGCAAGTCGGTGCCAATCCTACTCACCATCAGTTGAAGATACCATTGAAAGATTTCAGTGCAAGTGCGTCAGCATCGGGACGTCCAACTATTAACTCACCTATGCCTGGTAAAGTCATCAAAGTATTAGTTACTGATGGCACAGTAGTTAAGCAAGGTGATCCTATCGCTATCATTGAAGCAATGAAGATGGAGCATGTGATAGCTGCACCAACTAGTGGTAAAATGGCAGTATATGTGCAAGAAGGTCAAACAGTAGGTGAAGGATTCAAGATGGCTGAAGTGATCCTTGAAAGTAGTAAGTAGAGTAGAGTAGCTTTGTAAGTATTCAGTTGTTATCATTTTATTACATCCACCAGGTTAATAGTATCTGGATCCTAATTTATTCTCAATATTAGCTTGTTTTTCTAACATTTCTGCCATCAATAGTGCGTTTACACCCTCATCACTAGGTGCATCGCTTCCATCAAGTCCTTGCATTCTTCGACTCATCTGGGACTCGTGAGTAGTGTTATTAGACTCGGTTATACTTTCATATTTTTTATTTCTTCCACTTGCTACTGCAGTACCTGGTCTACTTGCTGCTGCTGCTGTTGATGGAGCATACTCAACACTGTTTTCTGTTGGTGCACTCATTGGTCGGATGGGATTCCGAGTGCGAATAATCCGATTTGTTACATTATTCTCATCTTTCTCGTTATAATCATTTAAAAATGAAATAAATTCATATAAATCAAGGCAATTATCACCGTCCGTGTCGAACCGGGCAACTAACGTGTGCTTCTCACTCTCGCTTATAACAATTCCTAATTTCTTTAAGAACCGAGTCATTTCTGTTGCATTGATCTTACCATCGCCATTCACATCCATTTGATGAAATTTTGATCTTATTTGTTCACTACTTAATCCCTGAATACTTTTCTTATATTGACGAATAAAACTACGTCGGTTAAAGAAAGCCCAAGCAAACTCACCATAGTGAACACATCCAGAGTTATTAGGATCAAAATGTTGAAACAATTCACGGGCTGTTTCATGGTCAACGGTCACACCCATCGAGTGGAAAGCTTGCACCATTTCTTGCATTGAAATGTATCCATCGCCAGATGTATCAAATTTATTAAAAACTTTTTTCAAGTCTAATTTATAAGAGGAAGCATTTGCACTTGCTCTGCGGATTGCTTCCATTGCTCTATCAACGGATGACACGCCGTCTACATCTGGGTTGTCATGGCTCTTCGTGTGTCTTCTGCCTTGTGTGTCCCAATAGTATTTCTTGGTTGTTAACTCGACACGAGGATCTTTTAATTTACTTGTTGCAGTTGGTGGTAATGGACCTAGACCAAGCACTGGACCAGGAGCTGATTTACCACGTCTATTTGCATAACCAGATGGTGCAATAACCCATTTTAAGCTTTGGGATGCTCTTTGCGCTCTTGTGCGGTGTCGCATTATGTCGTCTTTAATATCCGCATGAATCTTGTTCAAGGTTTCTAACTCATTCGTTGCTATCGACATCCATCCATTGCCAGTTGTTGCATCCTTTACAGTGTTTCTTAGTTTTTTATATTTATCAGCAGTTTGAGATTGACGAACTTTACATATTTCAATAGCCATTCGGCGCTCTTCCATTGCTTCTTCTACTTGCTTTCTTGCTTTTTCAATATCTGCACCAATACGAAATTGTTCTGAAGATACAGTTGCTATACTGACAGTTGCTTTTGCATCACTTCTTCCTTTAGCTTTGGCTTTGTCTAACGCTGCTAATGCTTTTGATTTGCCAATTAGTTTTTGTGTTAAATAGTAAGAATTATTGAAATCAGTTGCTTTCTTATCAGCTACCCATGATTTTTCTTTATTCGCTATACTTTCAGTACCTGGATAAGTCATTGATTTTGATTTAGAACCTGATGGAGCTGATGATGGTCGTTTGAAGTCATTAGTACTGGTTTTTGTGTTATTAGGAAACTCATTAGTAAGTTCAATAGTATCTGTATTATCTTTATTGTTCACTAATACATGAACTGACTCTACAGTTTCAGTCTTAGTAAATGGTGACGGTGCTCCACCGAATATAAGCTTTGCATTTGGTCCTAAAGCAAGCTCAGAACGTGAGAGTAACCACATTATTAAGTCTTCTTGAACTGGCGGTGTGCCAAATTTTATATATTTTGTTATTGCTTCTTCAATACGATTAGGAATTAAAATTAATGGATTCGATATATTTTTACCATCTAGCCATGCTCTTAATTCTCTAGCGATCATGTCTTTAGTTATATCGGCGCGTATTTGCTGAACATGTTGGGTAGATACAACCAGTAACAAGGAATATGGTGCAATAACTTCATAAACTGTTACTTCAGCAGGAAATAAATTTCCTTGCGCAGATCTTAATTTCATTTTCTTCTGTAAGATAAGGATTGCATCTATTTCTCCCTCATCATTCGATGACGATAGTTTTGAACTCATTCTGGCTGCACTTATACGCTACCAACCTTGTTTTCTCTCAGATTTCAGGAGTTTATCGCCAAACGGTAACGGTACGCGGTACATGTGTACCGGTGTAGTCGATAGCGCCGTTTTACCTGCTGGTTCGTTCAAGTTGAAGTAATAGAAGAAACTAAAGCAAAATTATGGAATAATCATTCAAATTATACACAGATACTATCACAGTAATAAACATGTTGTTGAAATCACTCATTCGTCTCCCCCTTATTCTCACTCGTCTACTTTTCTTCTTCCTTCTGTTCTTGCTTCTGTTCTTGCTTCTGTTCTTGCTTCTGTTCTTGCTTCTGCTCTTGCTTCTGCTCTTGCTTCGGCTCTTCTTTCTTTAGTTCCATTTCTTGTTTTTGACTCTTCTTTATATACTTCTTTTTCTCGTATACTTTTTTTTCACCTACTTTGTCTTGCAACAATAATGGGATCGTGTTGAAAGTGAATGCACCTTCGTTGTCAATTTTAGTTCTTAACCTCTTCAAACTGCTATAATTATCAATTTGATTAGCTAATGGAAGAGCCATTATACTAGGTAACGTCCATTGTTTATTATGTTCTTCAATTCGAACAAAAGCTTTTGCGTTAGTAACAACACGAGGATCTTCTAAACTCTTGTCTGCTACTTTAGGTTCATATGCAAGAATTCTGCCTACATTGGCAAATGCTTCAGTGCGCGGACGTTTACCTAAGACTCGAGTGCTATTACTATTATTTTCAACCATTAAAAATCTTTCTGCAGCTTCAAGTGGCTGCAAGTACATGTCATCCAAGTCTGAATCATATGCTAAGTTGTAGTTATAGCACTTATCAACGGCATCTCCGTAAGCCAAGTACTTCCAAACAGCACGAAGAAAAAATGGTGTAATTTCTTTCTTGTCTTGATACTCCACGTTACTTAGCTTGAATTCTTGTTCTACTTGATCCCAATTGATAGTCACCTTCTTGGTCGACCTACCTATTGCTACTCGAAGTGCTCTTTCTTCTTCTTGATTTATTTTTTTTACTTGTGGAATTTTTGGTACAAAACTTTTGATTTCAATTTTTTTCTTTTCAACTGGTTTATTCATTTCTTCTTCCTTTCTTTTTCTTTCTTCTAACTTCAAAGCCATCAATTTTCTACGTCGTTGTTTCAACAATTTTGCTTCTCGTTTTTCTGCCGCAGCAATTGCCTCTGGATCATCAACAGGTAATATATATTTTTCAACTTCAAATTCTTCTAAATCCTCTTCATCACCATCAATGTGTTCAACATGCCACAATGCCACATCTTCACCATCAGCAGGCAACCAACCAATAATTACACCAATGATTTCTCTAATTTTTTTCTTACCGAATGTTCGTTTTACGTGTCTGCCAATATAATCTGATCCCGTTTTCAACCATTCAGACTTCTCATCTGTTGAATCATAATTTCCATCGTCATCTAATTCCTCGTCGTTAGTTATAGCGGTCTTTTCTATTTTAATATTTTGATCATCTTTTTTGTCATTATTTACGCTAATACTTGCATCAGTTTTTGCATTCGTAACTACAAGATTATTATCATCTTTTTTCACCTTTATCTCGTCAACCTCATCTTCATACTTCATATTTACATCGTAAGGATACTTAGCTTGCCATGATTCAACAGCATTACATACAGCCAATAGAAAATCTTCATTTTTTATAGTTTCTAGAAAGAATGGAGAAGCATCGTTGCTACCTGGCATTATATACACTGTCGACTATTACTAACTGCTATTGAAACTTCTGCACCAGAAATAACTTCTTTTGGGAACTACTGCTTC
>JACCDO010160211.1_pt1 | contig 46195 bp, 44 predicted proteins | sample 7446101 | NCBI WGS metagenome assembly JACCDO01 (sample SAMN15323440, study PRJNA562643) | freshwater metagenome | isolation source: river surface water | place: USA:Blue River Watershed | collected 2017-08-16 | reverse complement strand
TATAAGTCAGATGTGTCCGAGTGAAATTAGTCTAATTTTGCTTATAGTCATTGTTGGAATAACAATGTCTATTATGTTTTATAAAAAGTCAAATCCAATTGAAGGTTTTGCTTTACCCGAGGCTCCAAAGAAATTGATCAATCCAAACATATCCTTCTGCCCATTCAACTCTACGGCGGTGATCATGAAATCCGGTGATACTCTTTGCTGCAGCGGCAAGACTTCAAAGCGCTATGGCTGCCTTGAAAAGACAGTGTGCTCACTCTCAAATTCACAGGGAAAGAATTATAAAAGCTGCGCAGAGGTCTATTCTGAATATGTCAATGATATGTCCAAGAAAATCTGTTTTCCTAAGATGCCAAATTATTTTGAGAGACGTGACGGCGAAAATAAAGATATTATCACACAAAAAGGCTGTTATGCTGGCCCAACAAAAGTCGACAAGTACGAGCCTGTGAGCCGCGAGCAACCAACCTGTTTAATGATAGACAACAAGCATGAATCTGATATGAATCCTCGCAGCTGTCCAAATCAAAAGGATCTTCATAATCTACGCAAGCCTATTCCAAATACCAAGGCACAGTACATCTCAATCAAAAAGAACGCCCCACCACTTCTACAAGTCAGTTTCCCAATAAAACAACAGATATTCGGCGGTGAAATGGAAATGCCTGTAAACACATATACAATAAAGTCTCTTGCGCGTTTCTGGAACTATGCTTGGCCTGATTATGCCAAATTCAATTTTAATAATCTGACAGCTGAACAACTAGGCGGAATTATATACGAAATCCGTCTAGATATTCTACAAGGAAAACTAGATCCTACAAAGAAAAATGTATGGAGTGATTACTACCAGATCTATTACATTAGGCAAAGCTCTTAGCAATCTCTTCTAGAGCAGCAAGACCACTTGAATCACCTTCTGCGGTTTCATGGAGAGGCTTCTCACCAACAGCCGCACTATGATCAGCAATTGGGGATTCCATCTCGCAATGGGAGCTTTCAATATAGGTGTGTGTGCTAACACTGGGGCCAGTAGTCCACGCGCGTTTATCGGGCGACATTGTGGATTCCACAAAGGATGCTGGGACTTCACCATCGCCACTGGCCTCCATCGCTCGCCGCATTTTGCGCGTATTTCTTTCTAAGAACAATGAACCAACAGCAAGTAACATCATGATACTCTCTACTGGTCCAATATACAGAGATCCTAAAACAAGGAGCACTAAACCTGCCCGAATCACTGGGTGGTCAACTTTGTACAAGACAACATCGGGAATATGTGGCGTCATTAAGAAAAATACAACTAAGACTGACACGAAGCCAATATCCATTCTTCTGTTATATCCTTATAAATTAGATGTTCCTCTACTCAAGCGATGAACGGCACTCTGTTGGTGACAAACCTGGCCATTATAGACAGCGCACAGTAAAACTCCGGGGCATGAAAGGCACTAAAACAGAGTCATATTGGAAAGGATCTAAACTTGTTGTAAAGCATAAACTGCCTCTGACAGCCAAAGAAGTGTCTTGTATAAGAGATCGTAAGTTTACACCTGGTCTGTGGGATCCTTGCACAGCGGGTTGTATGAATAAGACGATGAAGCGCCGGCGATGAGGCGGAAAATTTGCCAGAGCCGCGTTCAAAGAGCCCAAACAACCACAACTAAAGAACAGTAAAGATGGCCTCTGCGCGTGAAACAATCTCGACTTGCTATGGATATGCTATTAACAAAGCAAGTCTCTCTGAAGATGAACAAACGGCGTTGCGTTCTGAGCTTACAATGACTCCGAAAGTACCAGGTTCTTTTCAGAAAGCCGTCGCGAGCTTTCCGATTTATACTGAGAGTCGCACACGGTTTTATCTGCCACGTGCTTATGCGACAGCTAAATACGGTTCACCACAACAGAACTGGTTGCCGGATGGACTTGATATGCCTGATGTCGTTAAAGTAGATGGTACACCATTTGACTATCAGGAGGAGATCATTTCAAAGTGTGTTGAATCCATGAAATCAGGTGTAAATGGCCTATTATGTGTCCCATGTGGAAAGGGCAAGACATTTATGGCACTGAATATTGCGGGGCGTCTTCGTAAACGATTCCTTGTAGTAGTTGATAAGGAGTTCTTACTTGAGCAGTGGCGAGGAGAGATTGCTAAGGCTTTGCCAGAAGCACGTGTTGGCATCCTTCGTGGACCAATTCAGCAGATAGCAGCAGACAAGTATGATATCACACTGTGTATGCTACAGACTCTAGTGCGTAAGACTTGGCCAGAGCATTTCTTTGGCGAGTATGGGTTTGCGATCTTTGATGAATGTCACCATTTGGGTGCGTCGAACTTCTCACAAGTCTTGCTCAAAGTCCAAACACCCTATATGTTAGGTCTGTCGGCAACACCAAAACGCGAAGATGGCATGATGAAGGTCTTTGAGAACTTTCTTGGCGAACCGATTGTTTGGAATAAGCGACGAGAACCAGATCAGAGTGTTGAAGTGCGAGCTATTCACTTTCAAAGCTCTGATACAGAGTACTCTGATCCACCGTTAGACTGGAAGGGTGAAGTCATTATGGCACGTCTGCTAACACAAATCTTGGCATTTAAACCGAGGAATGACAAGATATGTGGCATTTTGGCAGATTTAGCGGCGGACGATAAGCGTTTCATACTGGTTCTTAGCGAACGTAAGACTCACTTATCAATTATTGAGGACTTCCTTGCTGAGCGCAATTTATCCTTTGGGTACTATATTGGGGGGATGAAGCAGGAGGACCGAGACGAGAACGCAGAGACGAAGCAGATCTTATTAGCAACTTATGCTATGGCATCAGATGCTCTTAATATAAAGAAACTGAATACCGTGATCTTGGCGTCTCCACGCAAGGCGATTGAACAGAGTACAGGACGTATCCTGCGAACCAGACCAGAAGAACGACAGGTAAATCCAGTTATTGTCGACATTGTCGACTCACACGGTACTTACCAAGGACAGTGGCGTAAACGAGCGGCCTATTACCGCCAGTGTAAATACACCTTTGTCGAAGAGGGACGACCGAAAACAGTCGCGGCAGCCGACAAGCCAGAGCCCGCAGCTGAAGAATATGATTTCCGCTTTGATGATTAGATTTTGGGAGAATGGTGATCAGGCATTTTCCAAAATCCTCCGCCTACCAACACACCTACTTGTCTTATGCTTTGCGCTGACAAGCAGGGTGCTGGCTTTCATCGTAGCGCGCCAATCATATTACTTGCGGGAAGAACGACGGCTCTTACGACCCTTACGTGAGGCCTTACGACAACCGCGGCGACTGCGTCTACGACCACCAGTCTTCAGGCAGGCAGCACTGATTTGCGCTGCGCCAAGAGGCTGTTGGAGCATGTAGGTATTAGGACCAGTCTGTCCAGGAGGGATTACATTCGTATACACAGACTTACCGACTTCCAGAGCAGCCTGGTAGCTGGCAGGGGTAATTGTAGGAGGGTAGGGGAAAGGTGCTGGGCTGAGAGCTGCCCCACCGCCCATTTGTGGGCCATTGCGATTGAAGGGTGTGCAGGTCTCGCCACGCATGGAAACCACACTGGCAAACTGATTCGGGGAATATCCTTGGCTTGTCATCTGAGGCGCAAGATCAAATCCGTAACGCCCGCCGCGCTGTTTTTTACCGCGACGTGTACCACGACCACGACGACGGCGACGCCCACCACTCATACCAGGCAGACCAGGTTGACCTGGCGCAACCATATGGCGCGCAGCAGAACCACAACCTGCGTCACCAACAACGCCATACGCATTATTCAGCCCGCGGTCAAGTAAGGGACCGCCGAGTGAATATACTGTTGAACCACCGCCAGACATAACGTGATTACGGGCACAACCTCCAGTGTCACACATTCTGATGAGAGGCCGGAAATTAAACGAGCATCTACGCTGTTCCTGTGACTTCGTACTTTCCAAAATGATTATTCCAACGAACCTTCACAAGAACCTTTTCTGCCTTGGCAAGCCCGTTGCGAATTGCCTGACTCACCGCAAGTCCCTGAATAGCCGGCGCACCACATGCGGCACCGCTCTCATCAAGAAGCATATATGCCTCTGGACCTGTTCGCAGAGAGTCCTTGGCAACCCACAGCTGCTGTAGCGTCTGCGCCTGCGTGGCAGTGGCTGCTGCTTGTGCGGGCGCGACAGTAGCCGGCAGTCCGTGAATGCGGAATGATCGGGCTCCTGCTTTTTCTGGCTGGACCACGACAATCTCACAAGCTTCACCAATACCCAGTTCGGCCATCTCCAATGTAAACCCCTGTAGTGCCGTATCTTGACGAATCTCCTTCACTACGTGTCCTAATAGAGACCAGCGCTCAGAAAACTTCATATTCTGCCATGTATTCTTCCCACCATACTTGTAAATATCATGAATTACAAGACGCTCTTCACGTGGGAGCCAATAGGCACCGAGCGCACAAAATGGAAGATGCATGCTGACACGTAGACGCAGTGTAGATAGCTGACCTTTGCGCAGATCTGTAAAGAAAATACGATTGTTATCAATCCAGAGTACACCTCCAATGGCCAGGCCAGGAAGTCCAAATGTATATGCCCCCTCTGACAAGTAGGTATTAGTCGACAATGTGTTAGCCTTGTTGAAAGGCAAGCTCGTGGTGGGTGCCCACGCGTCGCCAAAGTGATATTCAGGAGAATAAACCTTGCGTTCCTTCTCCTGAAGATCTTTATCTCCAATGAATGTCATAGCCTGAAGCTTGAAACCGTGACGTGGCCGATCCATTTTCCCTACTTGTCAGAAGCCAATCAGCCTTAGGTTCAGAAACCTGAGTAATTCGTTGGTGCCATTGTGTCATTCGCAAAGATACCTGGCATTATCTGTCCACCATTCTCAGCCATCTCAGCAGAAAACATCTGCGACTGCGCAAGTTGACTTGGGTCAGGTTTACCTGCAATGCCGGCGGCCATGGCCATGTCGGCCTCCGTGTTTCCTGGGGCTGGACGGAAGGAACGCTCAGGGTGGCGTAAGCGCTCAGGTAGATCAGATGATTCATAACCTTCATCAGATGGGTCACGTGGACCCTCTTCGGGTTGATAAATTACTTCACGAACAGGCGGAGCTTCCGAAGGTGTCGAAGGGCCACCTGGTTGTTGGATAGCCGGAGTCTGAACAACAAAGCCCTCTTTTTCATCGGCAAATACAACGGAGGTCTTATTTTTCCAGTAAACCACGGTCAGATAAATAATAAAAATTACAGCAAGAATTGCTAAGCCAGCCGCTGTATTCATCCTGAAATTCATGTCGAAAAACAAATCATTCAATGGCCGCGACCGCGGTGGGCAGAGTGACTAGAGGAATTGACATCATTGGGAGACGGGCTTTTATCTTTTTCACAGGGGTTTCTTCAGTCACAGGCGCTGGTGCTGGCATCACAAGTGGAATACCAACAGATGCCCTCTGCTGTGCCCCAGGCCTCTCCGAGGACCTTTTGAACTGACTCTGCGAGTCAGCATTAGCAGGCCTCTCTGAGGACCTTTTGAACTGACGCGTATGTGTTGGGTTCTTTGGTCGAGGCACCGGCGCTTGCGTTTGCCGAACGACGACTGGCATTGCCCCTGTGCTAATTGTTAGTAAGAAGCCACCATACACAACTACATTTGGATCAGAAGTAAGACCTACGTCAACAGTCGAACAAATAGCACAATCAGATGACGGTGTATAGCCAACTGGCAGTTTCTCAAGAACCTCTACAAAGCCATCTCCAACTTGTGATCGTTCGACATATCGGAAACTCTCCACATGTGTCGACGAGAAGGCAATTGTACACATATCACCAAAATCCCATATCTTGTACTTAATATGCTTCACAATAGCAGGCCCAACGCCCGCGCTTAAAGGTGTGTAGGTATGAATCCGCATTAGTTCGCACTGCGCTGTTGTAAATTTGACAACGGCATTTAAGCGCAAGCCACGGTACCAGTTTAATCCAAATGCCTTCATATGCGCCTGCACTTATTCTTACAGCCTCTGGTGATGTGAAACCAGGCAAGATTTCTCTTGCCGCGGGTGAGAAGATTCCTTCTGTAGATTCAATTCAGAAGTATTACAGGCGCAAAACAGCACCAGCCGCTATCGGCACCTACATGTCAGGATCCACGCAGCTTCAGCTCTTTGGCTATAAAGAAGGCAAGGCAGGACAGGAGAATAAACATGAGCTTCCACCACCATATGATAAAGTAATTCTCTTTGGTGATATTGTGCTTGTAGCCATTAAGGATGGCGATCCTCAGCCATTCACACCAGAGGACTATCATGAGTTTTACAACCGCGCATTTGGCGGCTTCGACGATCTTGGTTCGGAAGATGACACAGAGGAAGATGCCGAGGAGGACGAGCCATCTGAAGGTGAACAGGAAGAGGAAGCAGTCGAAGATGATTTTGATTCAGGATCCGAGGGCGAAGAGTCGACCGCGGCAGATTCTGAGCCTGAGGTTGAGCAAGAAGCAGAGCCCGAGCCGAAAGTCGCCGTGCGTGCCAAGGCAAAGAAGCCTTCATCCAAACAAGGATTTACGCTAGGCAAGAATGAAGTTGCTCTCACTGAAGAGGATGTTGATGAAATGACAACACTTCGTGAAATGGCTCTTGCGCGATTCAAAACAATTTCCTACTTGTCCGACCCACAATCAAAGATTGTGGTCCCGAGAGATGGGGAAGCAACGCTTCCCCACTTGTCCAACGCACAAGCAATTGAAGCATTTGAGAAGCAGATTTATCTCATGGCATTCAAAGAGGCAACAAAACGCGGTGTTATTCCACATTGGCGCAACAAGACATTCTGCGAGTACTATCTGATCTTCGCCCGCACGAACTATATTCATCTGACAACTCTCCCCAAGGTTAAAGAGCAGATTCTGTCAGGTGAACTACTCCTTGAAAATCTGCCGCAGTGTAATCACTATGCTCTCAATCCTGAGGGCTGGCATGATCTCCGCGAGCGCCAGCGAATCCGTGAAGAAAAGGAACTCGCAGGCGACCGCCGCATGGCCACGGACCGCTTCAAGTGCCACCGCTGTGGACAGAAGCAGTGCTCTTATTATCAGCTTCAGACGCGCTCTGCCGATGAACCCATGACAACCTTTATTAAGTGTCTTGTATGTAATAATGAGTGGCGCCAGTAAATATCTTACTAAAAAGTAACAAATGCTTGCTCTCCCGGTGACGACTTCCAATCTTTATGACAGAGAAATGTTACTTCTGAATGTCATGAAGTCAAAGAAAAAGTCATCATCGTTTACTAACAAATTCTACAGAACTTATAAAGATGAGGACAAGGAGAAAAGGGCGCAAGAAGCACCCACATGTAGTACTAATGAAGACAGTAAAACCAGGAAATGATTTCAACAAGTACGTAAATGGCGCCTGGGAACAGCACGCAACGCTATCGCCTATTTTTAATTCAACGGGTGTCTTTCGTGAAATGCAAGAAGCAGCAGACAATTGCTTACTAGATGCTGTTGACAAACTCCACACTCATACTGGTCGGCTCACACATAAAGAGAAGAGAGATAATCTTATTTTGTCCCTTAAATCCTCTGTAGAAGAATTTTCCCATACGCATAAGAATATCGCAACTCTTCAAAAGCGAATTTCAGAAATTCAATGCTTGCGATCTAAAGAAGAGGTGGTGCAGTATATTGGTTTACTAAATGTTCTTGGATGCCCTTCAATGGTCTTTTTTATGGACAGAGCAGATCCAAAAGATACGCGCAAAATATATTTTACATTTGCTACTGGAGATTATTCACTCGGTGATACAAATCTCTATAGAAATGACAAGTATGGAACTCCGCACTTCTGGAAGATGTATCGTGAATATGTAAATTTCCTTGAGGTTGAATGGCGACAAGATTCCAAGCTAAGTGATATAATTGATCTGGAACGTCAGTTTGACCGTGATCTTAACAAAGCATTTGATAAAGAGGAGAATAAGGAGAAGCGCAAATACATATACACAGGTAAAGAACTCGTCGCAAAGTATTCTGCTTTCCCTTGGGAGTCATATTTTAATGGTCTGGGGCTCGAGAATTGGCAAACAACTAAAATTCTCTTTTTGGATTATTCACATGCTCTTATTAAGACACTTTTGAAGTACTTGGAAAAAGAAGATCTTCAAACTTGGAAAAACTGGCTCACCCTACTTGTCCTGAACCATGGCATTCAGTTCACCACACCGAAGCTTGCTGATAGTTGGCATAATTTTTTTTACAAAGGAACTTCTGCTCTCCCTAAGAGAAAAACTGGTGATGAACTCTTTTTATCTATTGCGAAGAGCTACGCACATATCCCATTAAATGACTTATATAGGGATCATTGTTTCTCCAAGACTAAAAAAGAAGACCTTCGTCCTCTTTTTAATAACGTAATTAATTCTACAATTGAATTAATTGATTCTGCTAACTGGATGCATTTGAAAACTCGTGAACACGCAAAGCGCAAGGTACGCATGATGGGCGTTGGTATTGCCTACCCTGAGGGGAACTATGTGTATGATTATCCCTACTTGTCAAATGACTCTCTTTTGGAGAATATTTACTGTTTGGCAACTGCGAATTACAAGTCTTTAATAGAGCAAGTACGTAATCCAAAGCTATTTGAAGTATGGTCGAAGCCAATATTTAATGTAAATGCGCATTATTCTCAGAATATGAATCGTATTCTCTTTCCAGCAGCTATTTTAGAGACGCCTTTTTATATTGAGCATGGCTCTATTGGATGGAATTATGGCGGTATTGGCGCAACTATTGGTCATGAAATTACACACGCATTTGATCGTGATGGTATGATGATTGATGAGAATGGTGTAAAAGAACCATGGTATACAAATGGTGATAAAGAGGAATATGATAAACGTGCTGAAGATCTCATGAAAATCTTTGATAAAGTACGAGTATATGGTCAGAGGCTTATTGTACCAGATATAATTTCAGAGGCAATCGCAGATCTTGGCGGACTTGGTATTGCATTGCATGCGCTCAAAAAAGAACTTCTCCGCCGAAAGGCCTCTGAAAAAGAAACAACAGAAGAAATACGTAATTTTTTTATCTCCTATGCGGTCTCTTGGCGCGTAAAAAAGAGACCAAAGTTTCTTATTCAAAATGTGTTTACCGATGAACACCCTCCAGCATGGACGCGTGTTAATCACATTGTTCAACATTTCCAAGAGTTTTATGATATATTTGATGTAACATCTGGTCAAAAATTATATCTAGAACCAAAAGAACGTATTCGTTTTTTCTAATGTATTACTAAGATGCCACGATCAATGATTTCATCAATTAGTCGACAAAATTCAAGAACATCAAAAGGTTGTCCGCCAAATGTTAATGCAGGCGGCTCAATGAGTTTTGCTGGTACAGCATCCTCCTACTTGTCAGTAGCAAATTCTGCGGATTTTCGTTTTGGAACAGGTGATTTTACAATTGAATGGTATCAATACATGACAGGTTCTCAAAGTTATCCGCGTGTATTTCAAATGGGATCTTATCCAAGTGCTACTGTTGGCGTTAGTATTGAAGGCGGTGTAAATAATGGTACATTTTACTTTTGGACAGGTGGAACGGCAAACTCATTCGGCTCTGTTGGAACTGTTATAAATACATGGGTTCATTTTGCGATTACAAGAAGCGGAACATCTATACGTGTCTTTAAAAATGGAACACAGCTTGGATCCACTTTAACATCTTCTTATAATTTTAATGATTCATCAAATGCTTTTACAATTGCTAATGAGGGATCAAAGTCAATTGGTGCTGCTTATTCTGGACTTATAACTAACTTTCACTGGGTAAAAGGCACAGCTCTTTACACAGCAAAATTTTGTATACCAGCAACTCCTCGTGCTGCTGTTGCTAACTCTAAGTTGCTCCTTAATGCTGAAACATCAGGTACTCTTACTACAGATTCAAGTGGGACAGGTAAGACTGTGACAAATGTTGGTGTTACATTTTCAAGTTCAAAACCAACTTAATCTAGCTGTAGCAGATCTTGGAGACGCCAATACTCATATGTACCATCAGGAAGAGGGCGCTTCACAATAAATGGCAGACGCTTTTGCTCAAGCTCCATGCGCGCAATCTCACGAATATCTTTCACATGCTCGGGTACTACAATAAATGGGCGTGATCCTTGTGAGAGCTGGTTCATGCGAAATCCAAGAATCTTGGTTTTTTCAAACTTTGTTAAGAATGGATAGGTCGTGTGCTTCTCGTCATTTGTTGGTGGAACAGTAGCAAGAGGAACAGCTGGGTAAACGGTTTCTTGATAATCAATAATACACTCGGGGTGCTGTTTGAAGATCTTTGCGGCAGTCTCGCGCTTCATTACGGATGTCGCAGCCTCTGCGTCACCTGGAGTCTCTAGCAGAGTTTCGTATTCCTCATTTGCGAAGGCGTCATCAAACTCCTCCTCACCTACTTGTACTTCTTCTGTGTCAGCCATTCTCTATTAAGTCGTGTGATAGCCTTCAAGCCCTTTGAATGTGGCAAATTTTTCGTGGCGCCCACCGCAACTGCGCGGCGGCGGCCTAAAATTTGCGCGCCATGTTCACGCATACTATGCCCATCCCGTTTACCGAAATGTCTCGCCCTGATTCTCCCCCCACAATTGAGGCCACTCCTGGAATCAAGGAGTATACTACGTTTGATGAGATGAATCTCTCTGAAAATCTCCTCCGTGGTATCTATGCCAATGGTTTTGAGCGCCCTTCGTCCATTCAGCAGAAGGCCATTGTGCCCATGGCAGAGGGCAATGATCTTCTAGCCCAGGCTCAGTCTGGTACTGGCAAGACTGGAACCTTTACCATTGGTGCTCTTCAGCGAATTGACCCCACAATCAAATCTCCACAGGTACTTGTCCTCGCCCCTACACGTGAGCTCTCACAGCAGATTCATTCTGTTGCCACTGCTCTCAGCCAGTATATGGGCATCACGGTTCACTCCGCAACAGGTGGATCTCCCATTTCTGAGGATCTCCGTGTGCTTGAGCGCGGTGCGCAGTTTATCGTCGGCACGCCTGGCCGTATCTTTGATCTCATGCGCCGTAATGCGTTTGACCGACGCAACATGCGCGTGCTAATTATGGATGAGGCAGATCAGATGCTTGAGGACCGATTCCGTGAGCAGGTACTTTGTATCATGGAGTTCCAGTTTCCAAAGGATGTCCGTCTTGCGCTCTTCTCTGCGACGATGGCGCCTGAGGTAGTGGAGGTTGCTGACAAGTTCCTCCAGAACCCTGTACGCATCCTCCTGCCTCCTGATAATGTTACCCTCGAGGGTATCAAGCAGTTCGTTGTGTGTGTGCCTCGTGAAGAGCACAAGTTTGAGATTCTCTTGGACCTCTACAATCGCCTCACTATCTCCCAGGCAATTATCTATGTAAATAAGCGTCAGAAGGCCGAGTATCTTGCGCAGAAGATGACGGATGCCGGCTTCTCTCTATCTTACATTCACGGTGAGATGGACGTGGCAGAGCGCAAGTTGCGCATGCAGAAGTTCCGTAGTGGTAACCAGCGCGTTCTTATTTCCACTGATCTGCTTGCTCGTGGTATTGATGTACAGCAGGTGAGTCTTGTAATTAACTTCGAACTGCCTGTCCAGCGTGAGAACTACATCCATCGTATTGGTCGTTCTGGTCGCTTTGGTCGCAAGGGTTGCGCAATCAATCTCCTTCTGGAGGGCGATGAGGTGAAGGCCATGCAGGATATTGAACAGTACTATTCTACGAGCATTGAAGAGCTCCCTGATCCCAAGGTTGTCAATACTTATCTCTAAATGCATTGGCTAGCAAATAGAAAATAAATACAAAAATAAATACAAAATAAAAAGCCAAAATACCCCAAGAGTATTTTGGCTTTTTTTTACTTTCTGTGACACTAATCAACAATATTCTCTTCCTCCTCATCGTCTGTCTGATCCTCTGTTTGAGAAGGCGCAGCGGCTGCGGCAGGCTGACGAATGTCATGCCGACAAACTGGGCAGTGAACGTTTTGCGCAAACCACGTATCAATACACCCCCGATGGAATGTATGATCACAGTGATTTATCCTACGTGTCATGCAACCGGCGATTATGTCATCTTGACAAATAGCACAAACTTCACCTTGGCTATTAGCACCAGTACCCTCCGTCGTCGCCGCGTTAATCTGCGCAGCAGATGGCCGCACCGCAACAGGGTCACTAAATCCTGGGATCTGCATAAGTTGATCAATCAGATTGCGTGGCTGGATATTTGGGATAAGTAGTGACGCCAGACCTGCTAGTCCCGCAATATCGGCAGCATCTGACAATGGCTCACGAATTACATACTCTGTCGAAAAAATTGTAGCAGGCGCTTGGCGCGGCGCAGGCGCAGCTGCTGCTTGGACGTTCACACCCGCACCAACACGCTGTGGTGCAGCTGCGCCAACAGGTGTATATAAATTTTGATGATTAATATTATTGATATTATTAATATTGTTTCTATTATCAATATAATTCATATCGTCAAAATACGGGACAGCTGCCGCCGCACGACGGCTAGCCGCAGCAGGCGCACGACGACGATGTTGTGCCGATGCGAATAAATTAAAATGCTGATTCATCTGCGTGTTCATGTATGAAAAGACATCTCTCACAGAGTTAAACCGCCCATTGTTGTAAAGAAAATCAGGAAAAAAGTTATGAAGCTCATCCAGGAAAGGATAGCCATAATACTCTTCAAAATGAGGCATTTTAATCACACTCTTACTTGTCATTTGCTAAAAACCCTTAGGCCGAAGCCGCCAGTCTAAACCCAAAAAGCAAAGTCATGTCAATGAGTCAGCAAGAGGATCAGGAAAAGGGTGTCGTTGGTATCAGCAACATGGGTAACACATGTTACGCCAACTCCACAATTCAACTGCTCAAAGCCTTCCCTGCTCTTAGTGCCTTCTGCTTGTCTTCTGATTCAGATCCATCCAAGCCCTATACAAAAGAGGCAAAAGTCTGGCTAGGCTATAGAGATCTTCTGAATAGCCTCTGGTCAGGCCACCGCCCAGCATTTTGCCGCCCCGCCGGTTTCCTCGCCGCCATCCACGAAGCTGTAAAGGACACACCATATGATCAGTTTGCCACACGAATGCCCAATGATGCATATGAGTATCTTGGATTTCTTCTAGATCGTTTCCAAACTGCTACTGGTCAGCCTCTTCAGCCACTACCGGACGCGGCATCTGAAGCAGATAAAGCGTGGCACGCAGCATTTGCCAAAGATTTCAGTCCAGTCGTCAATAAATTCTTCGGTCAACTTGAGAAATCTGTACGTTGTAGTAACTGTGATCACCGCAGTAAAACATATGAAGTCTTCAATGCCCTAAAAGTCAGTCCTCAGACACCACAAGTGTCTCTGCTTGAAGCCATGAAACAAGAATTCCACGACGAAGAAATTGACGAGTATAAGTGTGATAAATGTGAGCAGAAGCACAAAGCATTTGTCAGTCATCGTATTAATCGTCTGCCACCTTATCTTTTTACTGTGATTCGCCGTTTTGAAGGAACAGGTCGCAAAGATCACAGACCCGTCAGTTCAGATGAGAGCATTACTCTTGCAGACTTTACTACTGATGTATGCCAAGAGGCCAATAGAACCTATAAACTTCTTGGAATTGTAGACCATCATGGATCCGCGTTCGGCGGCCACTATGTAGCGCAAATTAAACATCTCGCGAATAACCAATGGTATCTTTTTGACGATGAGACGGCGCATCCGATGAAAGCACCGTCAATTGGGTCGAGTGCTTATATCCTTGGCTGGTCATCCATCTAGTAGGTGCCAGCCAGGTCAACCATCATCGCGTCGGTTTTGTCTTCAAAAGTCGCATATTCATTATTTCCATTCTTACCAACTATAAACCCTTCGGTTCCAAAGGAACCTTGGGCTAAGCTTTGAGTATTACTGAAAGCGAACCCCTCCTGGAGATCACTCGCCTTCACAGCCACAGCAGGCAAAAATGTTGTCTCTACTTGTCCCATCCACCCAGATAAGCCACATTCACGATAATGAACGTGGCTCTTCAACTCTCCACGAATTGGCACGCGGTAAGGTTGAGGGCGACGCACCTTCAGCACAGCCTTGCCTTGATAATCGGCGGTCGCCACGCCCGTGTTCTCATACTCTCCATACGCCTCTTTCCATGTATTCACAGCCTTCAATGCCTCGCCATTGGGTTGCTCAGCTGCCCAGTACAACACCTTGGATCCAGGCGTTACATGTACCTCAACAACCGCATTTGCTCCGGGAGGCACACGGTCAACAAGCGCACCACACGGTGCCACCATCGGCCCCAAGAATGGCAAATAAGTATTACGATCAAACATCACATAGAGCGCAGCCACCCCTACAAGTCCATAGACAGTCTTTGCCAGCCATCCTTCACCAAAAATTAGTTTTACAAAATTCAAACCAGCCAGACCAGTAAACAGCCAATTGAGCGCACCAATAATTAAAAAGACAAGCGAGAGTTTGTACAAGAAAGCTAGCTTGTATTGAGTATCTTTATTTTGACCCATCGTATATGTTGCCGTCGGACCACCCATCTACCTTTGTTTATGAGAAGAACTCAGGAGGATAGCCGGCAATACGCATCATAAACCGACCGACCTTGTTGCCACCCTTGATAAAACCTGTTGCTGGGTCAAGTTGACCACCAAGTTCATTAGCAGTAGTCTTCATGTAATTGATAATATACTTACCCTTGCCCTTCAGAGCATCAACACCCTTGCGATAGTTGGCATCGTGCTGGTAACGGTATGTGAGAGCATACTCCAGCGCACGATCCTTCTCGCGCACCCACTTGCCCTCATCAAAGACGGCACCTTCCGCCTTAAAAGCGGCAGGCAAGGTGGCATCGCGCACCTTCTCTGATTCTTGCTTAATCATTGCATAGTCCTCCTTCAGATTAAGGTCGCGACCAAGAGCATACTTCTTAGTTACACGTGCCTCATTCATGAAGCGGTGAATCTCGCCGTCATTACTAAAGAGCTGTTGAGCACGCGCTGGCTTATTTGTCGCTTTCTTGTATTTCATAGCAGCAACATAGTGCTCAACACTCGGGTAAGTGATCGTTGGATCCTCGGGGTCTGGGATATTGAACAACCGAGAAGTATGAAGATAACGACCAGGGAATGGACCAATTCCAAGCTTGGATAGATCACCTTCCGCAGCATCCATACCTATGATAAATGTCTGCGTTGCCGCATACTTGCGCTCCACGGCCGGCGCAGCACCAACTGTGCGCTCCTGACTAACGCTCGGCGCAAAAGCCGCCGCCGCGGCAGCCGATGTGCCCTCGCTTTCTCCAGCCTCCTCAACAGCTTCGGCGATTGATCCCGCTGGGGGCTTTTCCAGAGCATCACCAAGCTGCATCTCCACACCAGCCTCCGCAGCAGCGGCACCACCCGCACCCTCAACGACCGCAGCTGCAGCCTGCTCCGCCTTTCCTGTCCCTCTCCTCACAAAGATAAACCAGCGATTCAAGAAAGAGAACTGCTCCACAGCTGGCACCATCGGATACTTCTTTCCACGTCCTGATGCCATTCGGTGACTGACCTCAAACATATTTGTTGACTTCTCAAGTTTCAGTCTCTTCAACTCAGCTGCGCCAAGTTCCTCAAAGCCAATTGCGCGCATCTTAGCGAGCAATGTTGGATAAGGTACAAGATACTCACGCTTCTTATCCTCACCAAGCGTAACAAACTCCACATCAATAGCATTACCATATGCCTCTTCACCCGCAAGTGGTAGCACATCGTGGTTGTATTTCTTTGTAATTGTCCACAGTGTAGTATCTTCGTGAATACCAGACTTGGTTCCATCCACAGGCACATCCTTTAGCATCTGAAACATTGCCTCGCCGTCAAAGCAGCAGCCGGCAAACATTCCACCAATTGGTGTGTTCTCAGCAATATTCCGCAGCAAACCATCAAGCATCGCCTCGCTTTCAAAGAAGTAATGAAGCGCAAACATACACACCGTCGCATTCGCACCGCCCGCCAACTCACGCAAAGCCTTGTTCTCAACGTACGCTGGCACAGCACCCTCAGGTCTATACTTGTCAAACACCGCACGAAGAATATCCTTCTCCTGTGGGTTCGCCCCAGCCTCACCAGATGCCCATGGGCGTGAACTGTCACCAATTACAAATACCATTGGGGGCACCATATCACGTGCTTTCTCATTACGTGTCAGTGTGTCAAGATAACGGCGATAAGCACCATCATCCTTATTTGTAATATTATCACCAGCAGAATCAATACCGAGCACAAACGTCGCATTCGCACGACGCCACTTCTGCAAGTCACCTGCCTTGCCACATGCCACATCAATCAGACGACCTTGACCCTGCTTTGCTCCTGCGAGAACCGACTTGTAGATGATATCTTCCTTTACGTAGCGATTGTGGAAATCACGTAGAGGGCGTGTAAGCTTATCATCTTTTTCGGTAAGTTTACGATCATAGTACTTCCGAGCCACTTCAGCTTCTGTGCCTTCTGTGGTTGCGGCGGGCTTGTAGTCATCTGCAGATGGCTCTTCCGCACCGCTGCGAATCATTGACAGAGTCACTGGATTGTGAATGGAGTTCCACACACTTTCTGCTGTCATATCTGCGTTGAGTGTGCGCTGAATGATGCCGCGCTGAAATCGCTCTGTCTTGTCATGACGAATGCGCATGGGCTTCCAACGCCAACCTGCAGGCTCTTGCGGGTCATAACGACACTCAACGATACAGCGATCTGTAATTGGCTCTTGTGCCTCCGTTAGTACGTACTCTTCAGTAGAACCTGGCTCTGCTGCCTCTGTTGTTGCGTACATGTAATTTGCCATTGTATCTGGGTAGTCGCGTGGACTGAAGAGTACTGGCTTGTATTGCGCCTTCTGTCGCGGCTTTCCTTGGGCTGCTCCCACCGCGGCCTCGAGGCCTCCCAAAATAGCCTCGCGAGGATTGTCCAGCACAGGATCCTTCTTTGAACCAACATATAGACGAAGCGTCTTGTAGCGAACTGTCTCGCCAGCATCATTCTTTACACCCATTGTAATTTTATCTGTATTTAGCACAACAGTGTCCTTCTCGGCGATTACCAAGAAGTCAACTGTGTTTTCCTCCGCCGGCTTCCACTTAAACTGGCTCTTGAAGCCCGCACCGGCCTCTGGCAATGGATCCTTATTGGAAGTAAAGATCAGACCATCCGTGTGGTACAGTGGGTTCTTATCAAGAATCTGACCTGCCGCTGCGAAGATAGATGCGTCACCCGCATTGGCTGTCTTGAACTCTTTCATGCTCACATTGAGCTTCGTGCGTGGGCCAATGCCACCCGCAATGACCTTCGGACCCTCGCCCTCAGACCATTGACGCACCCACGCAGTGAGCTCAACCCAACGACCGACACGCTGCTTCTGTGCTGCGGCACCGGCTGCCGCACCTGCTCCCGTCTCCTGAATCTCAAAGAATGGCAGCTGTGATACATTCTCACCGCCAGGCTTATGGTAGATATCAAAGAGAAGTAAAAGCTGAATTGGTTTCCTCTCCTTGTCCCGCGTCACCCACTCACCGTCCACAAGCGAGCGCGCCAGCTCTGGGCGCACTAGACCCGTACGATAGACATTCATGCCCATGTCAATCATGAAGAGCTCACCCTGCGAGTCCACATAGCCCAGCACACGCAGCCCATCGGCCTTGTCTGTCACATTGTAGCCGTTACGAATATTTGGCACAGTTGGGTCTATTTCAGCAGTCATATTCATCACTTCCAGCGTTACTGGTGCTACGCCACGGAAGCGATCAGTGCCGACGAGCGTCTTGTAGCCATCAAGCACACGCGTCAGACGCGACTTGCGAATGAGAAGAGTGTGATTCTGGATACCGCGCAAAATCTCACCACAGCCACCTACAAGTACTTTCATAGCATGCTCTTCAGACTCAATTTGATCACGCAACAGCTCCACCTCGACCTCGTAGACTGGCAGAAGCTGTGTAACACGCTCATCTTCAAAATTCTTTACCCAGCGGTAAGAACGGCGAATGTCCTGACTTGTAGAGCGAACCATTGACATATCAATGCGATAGCCCTTGCCGAAATAAGTCCAGCGACGGATCAGGCGAAAGGCTTTATTCGCAAGTGCCCAACGACTGAGAACCTCTTTCACATTCGGATCTTCTGCGTCCAGCTCCAATTCTCTACGTGTCTTCACTCGCATGCTGTACTCCTCCAGATCAAGATTGGCCTCAACTGCTGTGCGGTCCTTGATCATAGCCGCGAAGTCCTTGTCGGCAAGGCGATTATCACGACAGTACTGCTGAATATCACCGAGCCCAGTCAGCGTAAAACGAATATGCTCAGGAAGAATAATATTCAACTTGTCTTCCTGAGGTTCCGCGCGATATCCCTTCGAGCGCAAGCGCTGAGAGATCCGCAGGAACTCTGATAGGCTCACTTGGCCTCGGTGACCAAATGTAGCCTCAAGCTCTTGTTCAGGATGGGTATACCAATCATGAACAAGAGATCTGAGCTTCTCGGCTTCCACATTTAGAAGTTCCATTCTACTTTGAAGACGTGATTAAAGCTTTATACACTACGCTTGGTGGCAAAGTCGCACGCAAATTTACTAGTCAGACCCTCAGTCAGACCTTCAGTCAGACCAGCATGTCAGAAGCTTAATCACTTCCGCGCGTCCAAGTACAACCGCCAGCTCATCTTTCTTCATCTTCTCATGGGCCTCTTTGTAACTTGCGAGTTTACGCACCTCCTCAAGTAGCTCGCTCTTCTTACCATCCGCAGCAGGATAATAGAACTCTTTTCCATCTAACTCCCATGATGAGAGCCATGTCGCCAACCAGTTCAGGCCCGGAAGCATCCCCATGGCACGGCGCTTGCGATCCCAAAAAAAGGTTGGTTGCTCGCGAGACCACATTCGAACATCTTGTGGAAATGGACGCACCGTTCTATCATCCTCCAACCAGAGACACTGAATGTTCTTACGCCAACAAATGTAGCGAAGAAGAATCATCGTCTCATTCGAATCCACCTTATTCTCATCGTGTGTCTTCAGGCCTCCGTAGTTCGCATCACGCTGCGTCTGCATTTGGTAGTTGTTGAAAGCCGCACGAATGTCATTGCGCGCCCGCTGAAACGGTGTTCCCTTCGCACCTGCCGATCCTAGAAACTCAATCTCCTTCGTAAACCACTCATTCCGAAATCCTACATACTGGTCATGCGTCATCAGTTCCACAATCGGATCCTCAAGACGAATCACTGCGTGAAACCAGTCGTGCATCTTCTTCCATTCCATGTCACCAAGACCAATATCTAGAAAACGCGGCCTTTCCTCTACGTGTCTCTTTGGCTGGGGCTTGGGCTCCTCGACAACCAGTGTTGGTTGCGGTTTTGCTGCCGCCGCAACCGGCTTATCATTACTAAGACCGCGTCTCTGTATATCAACCACAGACTCGAACTTATATTTTGGAAGATCTGGAACAGCCTTCAGGCCACCTAGTACTTTGATGATCTCGTCGTAGGCACACATCTGTTACTATGATATGTTCGCCATCCTTTAGCCACTGTTTTTCTCCTTTTTCAAACTTTCAATCTCAGCAGCGCGCGTTTCATCTTCTTGTCTAACAAGCATACAATATCGCATGTATTCATTCAATTTATTAAAACAATCCGTCGACAAATCCCAGATATTGAAAAAAATACCGTTTGAGTTTTCTGTGAACTCAGCTCCCTCGGTTTTCAAAATCCGGAACATGTGTTCATACTCCGATTTTGAAAGAAGTGGTAGATTCTCGGCAAAACGACGCCGCTCTTCAGATTCCATTTAGTTCTTTATATTATCTTTCGCAAGTTCACTTTCCCGCACTACTCTTCCTCTTCACCCTCCTCTTCCTCTTCGACTTCCGTCAATGATGGAACAACCTCCGCCTCCATCTGCGCCTCACCAATTGGCGCATCGGGACTCTTTAAAATACCGACACTTACGATGAATGGATCCTTCATCTGGAAACGGGATTTCTTCAGCTCAACCTTCACTGTATCACCTACTTGTACATCCTCATAGTCCTGACGATTAAGATGGAGATCACGTGGGATCATAATACGGAAAGCATCGCGATGGAAGACATACATGCCCATTTTGTTTTTCTTGAGCACAGTGCCCTCCACCACATAACCGTCAACTGGTGTCAGAACACGTCCTTTTGCCTGAACATTATAAACAAATGCGCCAGTGAAACGACCATTCTCTACTCGTCCCAGTGACCGGGCAAGGATCTCAATTGAGTCCTTAAGGACAAAGCCATGCTTAGAGCATTTACTCTCCAGTTCATGACGGACTTTGTCAAGAAGTACTTTATCAATAGTAATTTTATCACCTTGCTCTGTGATCTTGCCAATTTGGTTTTGATCTTGAGCAGTAAGGCTCACACGCTGTTCAAAGAAGGCTTCGGATTCCATGGTACAGCTCAACTATACGGACGTGGGTTTTCAAATTTAGGCCAGCACTGCTGCCTAAAAAGTTCTGCTCTCCTGGCACGCTTGCCAAGGTATCTCAAATTTAGGCCTTGCCCTTAGCTACAACCACCTTCTTCTTTCCTCGTGGTGCCTTCGGAGCTGCCCCATCGCGTACCATAGTAGCACCCTCACCCAATCCGGATTTTAATCCGCGATGATTTGTCAAGTAAGCACTAATAGAACGATAGAACCAACGCTTCTCCTGAATTCTAGCCTTGTCCATCCATCGTAACAAAAGATCATACATTGTACAGATTTTTGTTGGATTTTTCAACATCTCACTTTGAGGATCCAATATCGCTGTGTTATTAAATCCAAAATCAGAATCATATGTTTCTTTTAGCACGCGTCCAAGTTTAGCCATGCCGTCACGATGTGTTGAAGTTGTTGTAATAATGCCACACTCTGTACCTTTTGCTGGTTTATTACCAATTTTCGGCGGTGCTGTTGTCTTAAATGTCATCTTTCCAACCTTATTCCATGTTAAAAATCCATATAAAGCACCTGTCGTCTCCTCACTAACCTCCAAAGCACCCAATGGCTCATCCATTCGTTTTATTTGTGTCACTACCGATGGATCACACACATCGCCACCTCCACAAATATAATTTAGATTACCAGTATTTGTATCAACGTATCTATACACTTCATCATCACCCGCGCGTATCATATGCTCGCCCTTAATATTCTCAGGCACTTCAAAATCAACACTTTGAATGAATTTGGCTTTGTCTTCTTCTTTGAACCATGAATCATATATATGTTCACTTATAGCCTCATACACTTCCGTCATTTGATCATCGCCTAGCACAGCATACATATATTCAATAAATAAACGAATGGCATCCGCGCTATCAGTGTACACTCGCAACTCATCAGCATCTCCTTCAGTTAGTTTATATAGATATGTGTCCTTCAAGGCCGATGGCATCAGCGCGTTTACATCCTCCTGTAGTTGTTCGACCCACTCAAAATAACCCTGGAAACCAGCAAAAATATCATTGATTGACAGCTTCGATTTTGCTCCAGGTGGTGGCGCAGCGGCCTCGGTTGTTTTTACTACAGGTGGCAAAGTATAACTATCACGTTTTACTGGATAATATCCCGTGCGATACGCCAAAGGTATACCAACATCACGCAACCGCTTCGGTTGGAATACAATATAACCATTATTAGAAATTAAATAACCTATTTGCTTTTTATTTCGCACAACAAAATCCTTGCGATTAATTATTTGATTTAAAATATCATTCAATACAACTTTGGGCACACTCGCAAAGTCAGGCAGTGTTTCCAAACGCCGTTTTTCAAAGAATGGGACATCTAAATTCTTAAACAAGTTCCTAATTACCTCACGTAACTGCGTTGCTCGCCATTGCGCAGCAAAATGTGTATACGTGCTATCATCATTACCTGTTTTCTTCACCTCGACCTCAGGCACACACTGGAAGTCGCATGTTTCCAAGAAATCACATAACGGGCTAAATTCAACATCGTCAATTGACATATCAGCACGCTCTTTTCTCTGAGAGTCAATAATATTTACATGCTGAAGTCCCTTGAAAACCAACATATTGTAGTTTAAATTACAATCAATTGAATAACTTTTCAGCACACGTGTTACTTGTCCAACCTCTTTTGCCTTTTTGAAAGCAGTTTTATAAGTATACAGATCCACAGTTTCAGGTGTGCGTGGTCCAGGCGCATATGTTGAGACATGTAGGAATATAGTTGTATTACGCTTTTCAAATGGCAGTGCCATGTGCGATTTAAAACGAATGGAACGACCAATCACCTGCTCGGTCTTATTCAAGTGAAACCACGAATCTAGCAAATGATTCTCACGAATATATCGTAAGTCAATACCTTCAGAAGCAATCTCAGAACCAATAATAACCTTGATTACTGATCCATTTACATTTTCTGGGCTCTGGCAGGCCTTCACAATTTCCTCAAAAACACCTTTGGGTGTCTCACCAGTCAAAAGGCCATAGCGCGCTGGATTGAAGGGATGATCCACTCCTACATGTCTGCGCTCACGTCTGCCACACACGCAAACACGCCCTTCAGGATGCCGCCAACCATTTCCAAGCAATGGTCGAGTTGTGCCAAATGGTGAGAAACCATTTGCCTCTAATATAATTGCCATGGGAATTGCACCAGCCTTGATAAATTGCGAAAAGATAAAACAAACGCCTTCTGCGGATAATACAGAACGTGTAATTGTTTGCATTTTGGGTGCGATTGTGCCTAGGTTATCAACACTTAGCCAGTCAGATGAATCAGGGTCGTGAAGATAGAATCGCGCACCAGTTCGGCGAGCTTCAAATATATTCTGAAAGCCCTGATCTCCTACTCGTCCAAGTAGTTGTTCTTTGGAGGCTGTTTCATAATCAATATTTTCTGTGGCAGGGTACACAATATTACCATAACGCAACATAGCGCCAATATTTGTTGCGTTGGCGCCACCTTGTCCACCAATAATAATACGCTGTAGGTTGCGCAATACAATACCCGCATCACCTTCAAGTCGACTTGGCACAATTGGCAAGAGCTTGGCAAAGTCACCCGCACCCGCAGCAACACGTGCGCTTCCTAGTACATTATATGGCGGGTATTCCGTTAACTTTGGTAAATCTGACTGGAGACGCAAAGGAAAGTATTTTGGATTCTCACCACGCATAAAACTTACATATTTTGAAGCAACTTCACCAAGAAGTTCTTGACCAGATCGTGATGTTTTTCCATCTGGCATAACCACACCACCTGGATTGAAAACACTATTCTTGTAGTTCATAAAAACTTCTCCTTCATTGAGAGTTGGACGCTTATCATTTGTTAGCAAGAGATTCAGAAGGAAAATAATCTCCTTATAGTCATTGTACATCGGTGTACCTGTCATCAGCATCAATTTCATCCCTTCAACAACTTTTAGCAGTCTTTTCAGATTTGGTGTGAGCTCTTTGCCTTCTTTGCGATCTGCGAGTTCAGCTGAACCACCAGGTGTATCAATTGGAGGCGCAGGCGCAGCAGCTGCGGTTGCAGCAGGCACATTGTCACTTGCTTCATTCAGATTATGTGCTTCGTCAATAATCAGCAATCTGCCTGAGAATTCCTGATTCAGTCGCTTATTCTGCTGAGCAGTGCGTTGCTCTGGTGGTAGATTTGCCGGCACGGAGTTCAAAATAAAATCAATATATCTGCTAAATTGCGAGTAACCAAACATCTTGTAGCGCTTATCAATAACACGATTTACACGTCTTTCAATCTTGGACGCCTGGTCAGAACCAAGATAAAATGACGATGTCAAACGCAAATACGTATCGCCAGTACATTGCGAAGCATGATTTGGAATATCATCATTTCCGAATGTAACTTTCTTAATGTTGAAAATATTGTCCCTAAAACCATCTTGAATACGTGGTGGAGCAACAATCATAACTTCTTGTCTGGGAAATGTAGCCAAAAAGCGCTCTGCTGTCGTTACAGCGGCACATGTTTTACCAACACCTACACCGTGATACAAAAGTACGGATCTGAAGGGTGTTTCGGGTGATAGAAAATTAGAAACAAATCGCTGAACAGGTGTTAGCTCAAACTCACGATCTTCATCTTCTGTCATTGTCGTTGCGTCAATCGGCTGATCAGGATCAAAAATAGGATCTTGATAACTTTCAGCAAACTCCTGCTTTTCCAAAAGCTCACGAATAAATTCATCTTTATCATCATTAGTATCTGGATATAACCCTGCGCTAGCAAGCCGGGTCTGCGGACCTTCCTCAGGCGCCTCTTCTTGTGGTGGTGCCGCTGCAACAATCTCCTCCTTTGGCGGTGGCACAGCAAATTCTTCTTGCGCAGGAAGCGGGGGCTCTGGCACCACCTCCTCTTTTGGTGGAGACAAAGCAACCTCTTCTTGCGCGGGTGGTGGAGGCTCTGCTACCACCTCCTCCTTTGGCGGTGGCAAAACAGCCTCTTCCTTGTGTTCTGGAAGATCAGCAGGCAAAGCAACCTCTTCTTGATCAGAAGAAGCCGCGGCACCGCCATTATTATTCTCCAATGGACCTAATTCAAACTGATTATTGTCCATAACCTCTACGTGTCATCTATAAAATTTTCTTTAATCAGACGCTGAAATAGATCCTTGAAAATACTGCGTGTTGACAGGCATGAAGTTCCGCAGCAATCCTTGCGCACGCAGAATAACTTCACGTTTCTCAACATTCTCAGGCCAAATACGCGCAATTGCCTCCTCCAAAGTAAACCACCCTACATTTCCAATCTCACGACGCATATGAGGGTTTGAATTATCCATTGAAACCTCTTGATCTGGACGACAATATGCCATGTAGTATTTGTGACAGTAGTGAACACGGTTAGATCCAAAGAAAGTCTCTTCTAGGGGTTTCAGATTTTTGAGAACTGTCATCTGATTACGTGTCAGTCCAGTCTCCTCCCAACATTCGCGAATAGCAGCCTGTATATCATCTTCGCCAGGGTTTCGCCGCCCTTTCGGAAACCCCCATTCAGGCTCTTCATGCGCCGAATGTGTTTCATTAATAAGCCCGGTGATAGAAATTGTATCGCCAACACGGAGCTGGCCGAATTTTGTTTTCGAGTTTTCATAGTCATGTTTGTGCGTTTTCGTTGGAATCTCTCCCCACACTCCCCGCCATAGATTATCAAAGTTATCACACGTGAGGAGATACTCACGTTCACCAATAGTCATATTCTCAAAGAGGACACGTAGGTAAGTAGGATCTTCTAATGTATATTTCCCACGCACAAACTCTACAAATGCTAGCGAATCCTTGCGCTGAATAAGAAGAAACTTGATTTTCCCAGCACGCGCCATTCCTAAATAATCCTCCCGCTCAGAACACAGCATGGATTCTAGATGTCCCTTTTGGTCAGCAACCTTGAATGCAATTATCCCAAATGACATTACGGGTTCTTGACAAACACGTAGACTGTGGCCTGGTGAGCCGCAGTTTGAACATGTATATGTTTTTTTAATCATCGGATGTGCCGACATTTCCACTAGTAGAAAACGGCAGATTTCTTTAGACAGAAGATGCATTTACCTCCGGCCGCATGGGGACCATTTTTTTGGCATACTATGCATATCGTTGCTCTAGGCTATCCCGAAAAACCATCTTATTCTGACAAAAAAGCTGCCAAAGAGTTCTTTGAGAGCTTCCAGGTCTTAATACCATGCCCAATCTGTAAAGTTCACTATCAGAAGCATTTAGCAGATCTGCCACTGTCCCCACATTTAGATAGCCGTGAGGCACTGTTCAAATGGACTGTGGATATTCATAATAGAGTCAATAAAGATCTGGGAAAGCCAGAATTCACAGCTGCTCAGAGCATCTCCTTCTACAAGTCACTTGGTGAAAGAGGGCGGTCGCCTGTAATTACACCGGCTGATTTTTCTTCAATGGAATACAAAAGTCTTGCTACAGGTGTTACTGTAGGTGTTGCTGCGACATTAGGTGTGTGCGCTGCTGTATACTACATGTCAAAATAAAGTAAATCTCTTCAACAAGTAAGAAGCAATGGAAGGTGGAGGAAAAGTCAAAGTATATAACCTAAAACCACTTATGACCGATGAAGAGATCAAGAAACGCGAAGGTACTTACTTCAATGAGAAGGATATTAAGATGCTCATTGATCATGATGCGGATGTTTTTGCCGAGATGCCTGATGGTAAAAAAGAGCTTCTTATTCGCTTTCGTAAGAATGTCTTTCCTGAAGCCATGACAAAACTTGCCTGGGATGCGTTCCATAAAACCGCAGCAGCCAGCCGAAATCGCGGCGCGGCAGCGGGCCCGATTAATCTCAACTCCGCCTACTGGAAAAAACGGAAGCCAACAGAAATCAAAGGATGGTCAACACGCTACATTCAGAACGGAAAGAAATCTGCTATGAGAGTGAATAATAACGTTTTCTCTTCAGTACTTGGCTATTTTGAACGCACGCCATTTATGAAGTTGCCATGCCGTCTTACAAGTTACACACAGACTTATTTCAAGTACTACAAACAAGGCATTCCTTTTATTCAAGCAATCAATGATCAATTTAAAAAGCTTATACCAGATCGCTATAAAGCACAGGAGAAAATCGCAAAGTCGACACCCGCATATACAATTCCCGGAACAATCTTCTCTTCTCTAACTGTCAATCGTAATTTCCGCACAGCACTCCATCAAGATGCAGGTGATCTTCATGAAGGCTTTGGAAATTTATCTGTAGTTGAGCAAGGTCATTATCATGGTGGATACACTGTTTTTCCACAATTTGGCGTGGGCGTGAACTGTCGCACAGGTGATTTTTTAGCAATGGATGTTCACCGTTGGCACTGTAATACAGAAATGTATGAGACAGCCGCAGATAAACGTTTTAATGAAAAACTCCCAAAAACATTTGGTCATGATTTGGAAACGGGTACTATGGGTTCTGATAAGAAGTACTCGCGTATTTCCTTTGTTTGTTACTATCGGGAAAAACTCCAAGACTGTAACAAAAAAGAATCAGATGCTTACTACAAGCGTATTGGCTTTGATGTTAATAAAGGCTGGCTGAAGAAAGGACCCAAACAGACACGTAAGCAGAAGCAGACAAAAGATCTTAATCTTGAGTAAGGCAATGGGCGCAGGTAGTTCAAAAGATACTGGTGGGCTGGCAAATATTATTAGTCAAATTGAGAAAAATACAGCGCGTATGGGCGCAGTTCCGACCAATATTGTGAATTTGGCTGCTAGCCCGGCCGCGGCCATGGAAGGTGGGTGGTCTGGCAAGAAGATTGCTATTATCGCATTCTCATTGCTTTTCATTATTACCGCATTTTTGACTCTTGTTCACTTTTTCGTAACACCCATTTTTAAAGTACGTCTTGGCAAGGGAGGATTTATTCCTATTCCAGGCCAAAATGACTCAAAAATGTTTTGGCAGAGTGACACTCAACCAGTCACTAAAGCCGCATCACCCATAGGTGATACACCGTTTGGTTACACAATTACAATGGATGTTTTCCTAAATAATCCAACTGGCTATTTACCTGATAACCAATATCGGATTATTATGGTACGCAAAGAAGGACTTATAGATGAAATGGCACCCAAAGTTAAAAATCCTGATACACTTTCTACACAATTAAATGGTGTCTATAATTTAGCTGTTTACTTTGACAAAGATACTAATGATTTAATTGTTACAGTGATAACAAGTAATAATAATCAAGAGTCTGTTATTATTGAAAATGCCCCTACTCGTCAGGCTTTCCGTGTAGGTGTTGTTGTTGGTGCCAATACACTTGACGTGTATATGAATGGTCGTCTCTACAAGTCAAAACCATTAATGGCTAACCCGATTGATATTCGTAATAGTATGTTTATTGGTCCAAGTCCCGATGTTGGTGATATAATTCAGACACGCCAACTGCAAATATGGAATCGCACACTACAGCCAGCCGAGCTCAGAGATATCATCCCGCCATTGGCAGTTTTCACGCCTGGAATGATCGGTGATGCGCAAACTTGCTCGGTTGCTTCGCAAGTTGGAACAGCGATGGAATCTCTTACTTCATTAGGAGATGATTAATGCTTATTACATAGCAGTCATAGTATTTTTAGTGATACTTATTGGATATGGACTATTCAATACGTTTTACAATCCAACACCAAAGCTAACGGTGATGAATAATAATATTATTGATCTTTCGTCTCAAAACTATGTTGTACCGGCTGATCAGGCAAAACAGACGTTTTTAACAAATTCTGGAGCAACTTTCTGTGGGTTTTTCAAAATTGACGGTATAAATCGGACACCAAAATACAATTCAACAGTTGGTTATGACTGGTCCTATACGCAAGTAATTACTATGCCAAATGTATGGTCAATTCAAATTATACCCCCGACAACAACGGCCTCTGGTGTTCCGGCGTGTCAGCTGAGTGTTAAGACTGTCAAGTCAGATGGTACAAGTACATTTGAAAAACTAAATCTACCCGCGTTCCCGATGCAGCGTTGGGTGCATTTAGCTGTCCTCCGTGAAGGACGCCGATTTGATGTGATGTTTGATAATGAAATTGTTGGTTCAATGACATGTGTTGGCTATCCAAATATGTTGACATCGCCAATTGTTTCTGGCTGGTCGACAAATGGTATTAAGGGTTCGCTTGTATATCCTCAGATTGCACCAAGGCGCTACACTCTCCAAGAAGTCATCGATGCTAGAAAAGCGCTTTCTGATACAAACGGCGCACCCTATACAGGTGGATTCAAATGGTCTTTTCCTAAATTTGGATGCCCCGATGGACTCTTTTGTGTAAATTTCAATCCCCCGAGTTCAGGAATGCAGCAATGGAAAACGCCTTATTCTTAAAGTACTAATAGATAGAAATGGAAGGTGTTCAAGCAGTTGCTCAAAATCCTCTGACATCCACCGCGGTACGTGTATTGACAACGTTGTTGATCATCGCCGCAATGTATTACTTATACCGTTATTTGGTATCCCCTACTACAACTGCGTCGACTGTGCTATTCGGTGGACCAATTTCGGCAGATACTACGAACACTACGGCTCCTGAATATGGTGTAAATGCATTGCCTGCTCTGTATGAGGGTGGTGAATATTCTGTCAGTATGTGGGTGTATATTAATGACTATTCTTTCAAGCGTGGGTACCCCAAGAACATCTTTGCTCTCGGTGGTGACACTTTCAAGACCCTACTTGTCGGTTTGAGCCCTTACACAAATGTTGTAAATTGCCGTTTGACCACCGCAACCGTTTCTGGTCAAGATGGTTACATTGCTACACGTAATCTGCCTGGATTCTACACAAGTCTCGCACCGGCAGGCACCAATGACCCTGGTACCGCTATCTGCGACTTGCCCAATATTGACATGCAGAAGTGGGTGCTTTTGACGGTCGTACTCAGCGGTCGCATGTGTGATGTGTACTTGGATGGAAAGCTTGCTCGCAGCTGCACACTGCCAGACTATTTCAAGGTAGATACTGGCTACAAGCTGTCTCCCCTTATCCAGCGCGGATTTGGTGGTTATGTGAGCAATTTGACTGCCTATGGTTATGCGCTGAACCCTGATGAGGTATATCGTAACTACATGGCTGGTCCTCAGCAGAAGCTGGGTTTCTGGGATACAATCACATCTTTCTTTGATCCCAAGGCAAATAATACAATGGAGTATCCCAAGATGAACGGCCAGTAACAAAGTTACTGGGCCCTTGGCTCTACATCTCCGATGTCGAGCGAACGGACAGTAAGCAAGCTTAGCTGTCCATAAGGCGCACTTATCTCCGATAAGTACTGAACGGACAGTAAGCAAGCTTAGCTGTCCATAAGGCGCACTTATCTCCGATAAGTGCTGAACGGACAGTAACAAAGTTACTCGGCCCTTGGCTCTACATCTCCGATAGGGCTATTAAGTAAGATAATAAAACCAAAAATCAAAGATTTTTCGAAACATTGATTTTTGATTAGACGGAATATCTTTTCTATTTAGATGAGCAACATAGCAACAGAACCTTCTGGAAATGCCTTAATGGGTGCTGGTATTATGTCCCAATTATTCTTGGCAGTCCTCGCATGCTTTGTGCTATATGCGTTGATGTTTGCCGCGGAAGCACTATATAAGATGTATAAGCGCCTTGGCACTTCCCGGGTCGAGCTAGCACCTCTTACATATGCCTCTCCTAAGACACGTACGATCTTCCAAGATCCAACAAATCCACTTGCCAAACCGATATTTATTTCTGACAATGAACTGACAGGTATAGAGTTCAGCTATTCTTTCTTCTTACGTGTCGAATCCAATAGCTTCGGCACCAGTGCTGGTCTCCGCCACGTATTCCACAAGGGTAGCTCGGCCATCTACCCAATGATGGGTCCTGGTGTTTTCATGAAGAACGAGACCAACACCCTACGTGTCTATATGAACTCTTACACAACATGGAATAACTATGTTGATGTGGAGAATGTACCCATCGGCAAGTGGTTCCACATTGTGCTCGCCTGCCAGAAGAATGCCATGGAGGTGTATTTGAACGGCAACATTATTAAGAAGTTGAACTTTACTGGTTCTGCGCCTTACCAAAACTATGGCGACATCTGTATCTTCAGCCCGAATGGTATTAGTCTATCGCACACTCAGGTGCCCTCCACCGATGAGACTGGCTTGATTATCATGAAGCAGAATCCCATGTCTGGTATGTTAAGTCGTTTACTCTATTTCAACTATGCGCTAAGTTACAGCGATATCCAGCGTTTGATGAATGAGGGCCCAAATCCTCAGATGGACTCTGAGGCTGATCTATCTACACCTCCCTACTTGACGGATAATTGGTGGGTTACCCAGTAGGGGAGCTGCACTCCCCTATGACCCCTAGCTGACATCACTTGTTAGATCAATAAGATTCTGTTAAAAAAAACAAATAATCCTCACTTAAACTATCCTTAATGGCTAATAGCAATGCCTGGCGGTGGTCTTCTGAGTTTAGTAAGTTTCGGCGCGCAGAATGTACTCCTAAGTGGAAATCCTGAAATGACTTATTTCTATAAGGCGTTCCGGCGATATTCGCACTTTTCCTTGGAGTCGACGACATTAGCGTGCGATGGACCTGATGAACTCTTCTTTGACAAACCTATTACAATAAGATGTAAAATACAGCGGGTGGCTGACTTGCTCTGCGATATGTATTTTACATTTGATTTGCCAGCGATTTACAGTAAATATGTTCCAGATCGTGACTCACAGTATTATTTTATGTGGTCGCGATATATTGGAGCACATATAATTGATAGAATTTCTTTCATTGTGGGTGGACAGAAAATTCAAGAGTTTGATGGCACTTATATTGTTGCCAAGGCTCTAACTGATCTTTCTAAAGATAAACTTGATAAGTGGCGCAGACTAGTAGGAGATACTGCTGAGTTGACAAATCCTGGTTTAGGAATGTATGGTGGTGGTGTTGGAATGGTTGGCGGGCTCAGCGGCGACTTGGCTGGCTATCCGATTGTATTTGAGAATCCTGATCTTGCGTCAGGATCCCAAACTAATCAGCCGTCGATTCCAGCAACCACCCTACAAGTCCCTATTCCATTTTGGTTCTGCGAGGAGATTTCTAATGCTTTTCCGATGGTTGCTATGCAGTATACAGAGGCCGAAGTTCAGATAACCCTTAGACCTCTTCAAGATTTGTATACAATCTTTGACCAGTATGGAAATAAGGTTCGTCCAAATTTTCATGTAAATCCATTTGAGGCTGGTCAAAATCCAAATAATCCGTATTATGGTGAAAATGGATCATCCGATCCTGAATTTCGAACATTTTTAGTGGATGTTGGTGACACACCACCTCCACTGAATACATTGGCAATTTATCCGCGAATTCAGGCAACCTATGCTTACTTGACAAAGCAGGAACAAGAGGTCTTCGCAAGTACACCGCTGAACTATCTCTTAACGCAGGTTACACGATATGAATACCCTGGCCTCTATAACAGACAACTTATTGATCTTGAAACACATAATATGCTACCACGTCTTTTTATTGTACCACGACGATCAGATGCCATTCAGTACAAGAACGACTATTTTAATTTTACTAATTGGTGGAACTATCCAGCAGCACCATATACACCAACACCTGGGCTCGTCTCTGGCTTCTACTCTTCAGGTATTGCGGTGCCTCAGGGGCAGCTTCAAATAATTCGAACTCTGCGCTTGCTTGGCGACGGCAATGAACTACAGGAAGAGAAACCATATGAATACTACACAGATGTAACACCCTATAAATATGCCTCTGGTGTTGGCGGTGCTGTTCAAGGTCTGGGCTTATATGCTTTCTCACTACACTCGCCTAGCTCACAGCCGGCAGGATCTATAAATACAAGCAAGATTCGTCTCTTCCAGATTGAAATAGATCCATACCCTCTACCTGTCGAAACGAATTATGTGTATAATGTATCTGTGTATGTTGAAAGTTATAATTTCTTCATTGCTTCTGGTGGTACAGGTGGATTGAAGTATGCGCTCTAAAGACCCGGTGTAAATATATACTGTTAACAGAGGATGAGTTTACTTTCAAAGTTGAAAGATAATATTAATTTTAAAATATCAAAAATTCTGGATACACCAGAAGTCGTATCCTTCGCAGCTGAAAAAAGACAAGAAGAAGCTGATCAGAAAGCTGCCAATAAAGAAGTTGCTGATGAAGCCGCCAAAAAGAAGGCTGAACAAGATAGGCTCAAAAAGCTAGAAGAGTCTAAACCACCATCTGCAGGTGCTGCTGCTTGGGATAATTTCAAAAAGTACTTTTTGCTCAGTCTTGGTATTATTTTGGCAACACTTTTTGGCAGTTTAATGGCAAATGCTAATATTCATCGCCATCCCGCAATTCGTCTCATATATTTTATTTATGGTAGTGTGATTGGTGTAATGTTCTTAATGGCATCACTATTATTATGGTTCTTACCTGTAGTCGCATTAGCAATAATTATATTTATGAAAAAAAGTGAAAACCTACCACGACTATATTCATATTTGCCACTTTCATCCTACCAGTCAGATAATGCTATACTCCGTTTTATACTAAAGCCATTTACATATATACCAAGTGAAATTAATAATTCGCATATTGCGAATAAAGTGAATGAGTACAAAGAGATCTTAAAAACCGCACTAGCTTAAATAAGAGCATGGAAACATTTCCTTTTGTATCTGTCATAACACCAACATACAATCGCCGGCGTTTTTTACCAGCAGCGATTGAATGCTTCAAGCAGCAGACATATCCACAGAATCGTATGGAATGGATTATTTTAGATGATGGCACGGATTGCGTTGAAGACGTATTTGCCGCAGCTGCTCTTCCTAACGTACGATATATCCGTCATGAGCAGAAATTAAATATTGGTGCCAAACGCAATATTCTTAACAAAGAATCTAAGGGCGATATTATTGTAGCCATGGATGATGATGATTATTATCCTCCAGAGCGAGTAGCACATTGTGTTCAACGGCTACGTTCACAAAAAATGGTAGATATTGTTGGATCAAGTGAACTATATTTTTACTTTTCTGACACAAAGGAGATTTGGCGGTTCGGTCCAATGCCTGTTCCAAATCATACAACAAATGGACCCATGGCTTATCGGCGATCATATGCCCAGAAACATATATATGACGAATCGGTCACGCATGCGGAAGAGTCGTCTTTCCTTAATTCCTACAAGTCAGGTGTTGCGCAGCTTGAGAGTCGTAAATCAATGTTAGTAATTGCCCATTCTGAAAATACTTATAATAAAAAACAATTAATAAACGGTTCTAATCCTCTAATGAAGAAGACAAGTATGAAGTTGAAAGATTTTATAAGGAATATTAAGCTACGTGATTTCTATGCTTCTGCTTAAGGTTTTGCGCCCTCTCCTCAAGGAGATGTCAGAATCAGTTCCAGAATATATTACTCTTATGAATAATATATACGGGAATTCTCTTGATGAGAGCTCGCCCCGCTTACCGACACCGACACAAATCAAGGTGCCGCTGCGTGACCACCAACAGGCATTGTTGGCAGCGATGGTTGACCGTGAACAGCAAATGATGCGAGGAATTTCTCTTGATGAGAGCACATTTTATAGTAGGGTTGGTATATTAGGAGATCAGGTCGGTTCTGGTAAGACTCTCGTTGCTCTTGCGCACATAGCTCTTACGTGTCAACAAGATGGTCTTCATTATAAACGTTGTATTTCTGATGGATATGAAAGAGAACACACGTTTTCAATTGAGAACGTCACAGTGAACCCTGAGATGGGTGCCACTTTGATCATTGTGCCCCATATTTTGTATCGCCAGTGGAAAACTGCCATTGAAAAACAGACGAGCCTAAAGTGTTTCTTTTGTTCTTCCAAGCGAGATCTTGGCAGAGGATCTATTATATCAGATATAATAAACTCAGACTGTGTACTTGTCAGTAATACACTTTATAGATATTTTGATGAACTCTGCGCAGATGCTGATATTCAATGGAAGCGTATCTATGTTGATGAAGTTGATTCTATGGTTATGCCATCTAATAGATCGCCGTTAAAGACGGCATTTATATGGTTTTTAACGGCGACTTGGCAGAATGTCATTGTAACCTTTAATCATTATTATCCAAATATTATTCTTAATGAGAACTTGCCATTAGAGCCAGAATATGAGCAGTATGTGCGGCAAACACTTGGTAATTATAAGAGAACATATTTTGTATCTTATAGATATTTTCAGAATTACATGACAGAAAACGCAAATAGATATTATCAGGTTCTGCGGACACGTAGAAAGTTCTTAGATGACAGCTTGGCGTTGCCTGCGTTTACACGGCGTACAATAATGTGTGAGGCACCGCCTTCTGAGGTTGTGGTTCGCCAGTTCCTCACACCGCAAATTCGCGAGATGTTAAATGCGGGAAATACAGATGGTGCTTTGGCTAGCCTCGGTGTAAAAGAAGAATCTGAAACGACTCTCGCAGAAGCGGTTATTCAAAACATGCAGAAAGAGCTTCGACGTGCTGAGCAGACCTTGACATTCAAGCGTCAGCTAGAATATGCTTCCCAGGCGGCCAAGGAAGCCGCTTTGGCCGCGCTTGAAAAGAAAATTTCTTCCTTGACAACACAGCTGGCTTCTATTAAAGAACGCCTTGAGACAAATCGTAAAGCGGACTGTCCAGTTTGCTATGAATCACTTGTTGAGGAAACACCAATATTACTCCAGTGCTGTAATAATTTCATTTGCTCAAAGTGCGTACTTCTCTACTTGTCAAACTCACACACGCAGGTTGTACCATGTGTCTGGTGTCGTTCACCGATTAATCCTGAAAAACTGACCGCTGTGAGCAAGAAGCGCACGCCCGCCGCGGTCGTCGGTCAAACAAAACCTGGAAAAATAGATTCTGTAATTCGTGAAATCAAAGCCAAGACTGACGGTAAATTTCTCTTATTTTGTAAATATAATGATATTTTTACTAAGATTAAATCTCGCTTAGAACAAGAGCAAATTACAACAGAGATTCTCCAGGGAAATAAGGATATGATTGCTGCGGCAGTGGATCGTTTCCGCAATGGTGTTTCTAAAGTTCTGTGTCTACAGTCAGACATACAATGTGCGGGTCTGAATCTAGAGGCAGCGACAGATATATTTATTCTTCATAAGATGGATTGTACAACTGAGCAACAAATTATAGGGCGAGCACAGCGCCTTGGACGTCAGACTTCTTTGTGCGTTTCTTCGTTTTTGTATCCTGATGAGGCTCGTGAACTTGGCTTGTTAGCCTAGTTCCCTTCATCAGGCTTTGTTCGCCTTCGGCTCCCTTGCCAGGCTCGGAAGTTGCCTCCGCAGCCCCAGCAACAGGCTTCTTCGTGGTTGTCTTACGAACACGAACAGTCTTGGGTTTTACAACCGTCTCCGCTTCCGCAGAAGCAATAGGCGCTAGGCCTTCCAAATCACCTACAAGTCCAATTGTTGTCATTGTCTTTTCAGGAATTCCAGGTTGCGCCACAAAAGTTGGCTGAACACGGATAGAAATATTCTCTGTATCAAAAAGACGACACATCTCTTTCCAAACATTAAATAGCAAACTCTGCTTTGTAAGAACTTGTGTATACTGGAGCTGCTGCGACGTTGGTACCTTGCCATGCTGCGGCTTAATTGGATATTCATTCAAAATCATATTTGGGAGCTTCAGTTTTAGTACATAAGAAGGTGTTAGTAGACTCCAGCATTGGTGGAAGAATGCCCAATAATCTGCGCGATCGCTAGCATTTAACATATCAAATACTTTCAGATAATCATCATACTTATAGCCTGTTAGTCGCTTTGGTAGATTTTCATGAAATAAAAGACCTGCCAAATTTGTATCTTTTGTTTCAAGTTCAAGTTCTTCAAAAATATCCCAACTCTCATACAATGTATGCCAAGCGGCCCATAGCGACTCTTGTGAATGATTTGGATCAGTGACTTGATTCGCAACGGGCTCTGGATCTGAAGAACTGGCTTCAATTCCATCAGACCAGCGAAGCATACGTCGCAAATCGCCTGTGTTGTACCACGCGTCTGGCAACCCCTTACCAAGATAATTTTCAACTAAACTGCGCGCAGGTTTCTGAACCAAATGTGAACAACAGATTTTCTGTAATTGTTGCATGGTTCGACCACGTATCTCATTACAAATAAGAACCAATGGACATGGTCCAACGTTCTTCTGTCGCAAATATGTAAGTAACTCCTGGAGACCACCGCGCTCTCCTTGACTCATACCATCAATCTCGTCGAGCAAAAGCAGTTTGCCATTGGCACAATCTGAGTGAAAGAGAGATGTAATACCATTTTGTGCCAACTGTGGCAAAAGCTGCGTGCGAAAGACTGATCCAGTTCGTACATGTGACGCGTTATATTCTTTAATAAAATACCCACACATCTTCGCAACACGATACGTAAGCGTTGTTTTTCCAACACCAGGAGGCCCTAACAGTAAAAATGCGGGGGCGTCCCGTTTTTCAAGCCAGCTTCTCATACTGGCCTCAATTTCTGGATGAAATGATATTTCAGCCATTGTAAATCCCTACTTGTTAGTTCGGCAACCACTTAGGTTGTTTCATCAGAAGAAGGCTTATGAACACTTGGCTCCTTTGGCAGAATCAGAAGGCACATTGGGATTATTCGCCACAATACAAGACATTCCATTTACTACACCATCCCAGCTCAGACCGGCAGCAGTAGTGTATGTGCATAAATCGGTAGTTGGATCTGTTAAGCGTGCGTTGGCATTGACACACATTGGGAAGAAGAACTTATTATCTGTGGGTGCTGTACCTGTAGAGGGGAATACTGACATACCTGCGTTTGTGCTGACACCAATCAGATCAATACATGCTGTAACGGGCTTGCCACCGATCTGACGAGTGTATGATGTCAAGTAATCAGGGCATGTATTCACAACCGGAGGCCAATTAGTAACACTACCAGTCGCATATGTGAACCAGCGCAGACCAAAGAAGACAAAAATCAAGATGCTCAACACCAAAAAGACTGCTGCGGCCAAAGCACGATCCATTCGGAAAAGTGTCATTGTACCGCCTAGACCAACAAGGATACAAAACAAGATGTAAAATATCAATGTGTAACTCATCTATTCTTTGTTGGAAAATACTTCCTGGCATTTGTTGATTAGATCATCAAATGCCAGCCAAATCTGGGTTTTATCTACATGTCAGCAAACACAAGCACAACAAGTTTAATAGTAACGAGTCATGCCAGTGGGTGTAGCAGAGCCGCTGGTGAAGTTAGGGATACCCATCTCCACGTAGAAGGTCTCATAGGTGGTGTCAAAACCCATCACACCCTCAGTGGCAGTCACACCAGAGGAAAGGAAGGCCACCTTCCGGAAAGTACGACCTGCAGACACTACAGTGCGACCCATATCCTTCAAGAGACCAGTCGCAGAGAGTACAGCAAGAGACAAGAGACCGCTGGATGCTGCAGCAAAGCCACCAGTGCCCGGCACAGTTGTAGACTCAGTGAAGGTTAAGATCTCAGTATTGGCAAGAGCACCCTGAGGAGCATAGAAGTAGGGGATTGCCTGGGCAGTTGAACGGGAAATGGAGGACATCTCTTATACCTTAACTTACGAAAAAAAAATTGTCAAATCAGGAAAATGGCAGACTGCCCTGTCGGAACAAGTTTGCCGGATTTTGTATATCCCTCCCAGCCAGCATTTGGAGGTCAGAATGGACGTGTTAATTTTGCCGCATCAATTACTGCCGGTGGATCCCTTGCCACTAATTTCACTGGCTTTGACTATGAGAAGAAGGCCGAGCCCGAATTTGTCGATGACATGACACGTGGCAACTGGGAGCAGAATGCCTTGAGCACCGCGTTTTTCTCTGGCCGCAATATTGATATTATTCAAAATGCCATTCGCTCTGAAGTTTACAAGCGTAGTGGTGATAAGCAATGGGTTATTGACCCCCAGAGCGTCGACGAGCTCAAGATTGTAATGCGCGCACAATACTACACATATGGTAAAAACCTAGAGCAGAACATACCTGGACAAGTAGCCGAGTTAAACAAGCTTGTCATTGATTGGGTTGTTCCTCGTGTAATGTCCGAAGTTCAACACCATTTTTTCTATCTCAAAGATATCTCCACTCTACCTGTCCCAATGTCACATCCTGTTCATATGTCTTCTGCTGGCACAAAGACCGCTGGTAATGGCAGCTACTGGGAGAAGAACACCGAGTTTCCGTTCTAAAGAATTATTCTAAGAGATAATAATGAGAATTGGCATTTGTATACCTTGTCATGCTGGCCACATTGGCTATCTTGACTGTGTTTTAGCATCTATTGAACGACAAACTGTTGCTCCTGATGTTGTGAGTATCGCTATATCAGAATGTGACCAAGCACCCACATACACGTCAGACAAATATGAGATTCTGATCACAGTTACCAAAGAGCAGAAAAACGCAGCGGAGAATCGCAACACGGCAGCAGCTGCTATTCAAGACAATGTAGACATACTATCTTTTATTGATGCGGATGACTTTTGTGCACCACGACGCATTGAAATAATTAAAAATATCTTTGAAACACAAAATCCTGATATTGTTCTTCATAATTACTATGAATGGACTACTGAAGAACAGCAAAAACATGTAAATGAAATATTGCCTCTTTTGGATGATGGTTTTGATAAGATACTTCTTACAAATAATTTTACTTCTACACTATCAGTACCAATTAATTTTGGTAGCATACACTGTGGTTTTAATTTTCAAAATGCGCATGCCTCCATAAAAGTCCAGCAATTTAAAAAACAGAAGTTTCCTGAAGAAGAAATTTTCCATGCTTGTGAAGACTCGCATTTTAATTATCTTCATTACAAACTTGGATCTAAAATCATTGCTACACCTCTTCAGCTTTCACTTTATGCCATCAATTCAGAAGAGTCTGCAGTTATCAAAGCCTTAAAAGATGTGGCAAATAAGAAATAATGAAACTCGCAATCTGTGTACCAGTATACGCACCGCATCTCAAATTTCTACCAGAACTATTTGAGTCAATTGCTAATCAAACTGTAAAACCATCTTTGATTAGCATTAGTATTAGTAGTTGTGCGGAGCCGACTGTGCTTCCACCCACTGTAGCGGGCATCCCTCTACTCGTCACCTCCACACATAAACAACAGTTTGCGTCCGCAAATCGTAACGCAGCAGCTGAACAGGCCTTGGGCGTCGAATCAATTGACGGAATTGTCTTTTTTGATGCCGACGATTATATGCATCCACAGTATATAGAAAAAGTCCAAGATGCGTTCCAAGAAGGCGCAGATGTATTTCTTCATAACTACGCTAACTGGCCTGGTCGCCAACATGCCACTAAACAAGAGTTTTTGAAATCTAGTCTTGAAACACCAACCACTTATCAGTCTTATTTTCATGAAGAACACAAACCAGAAGGATTTGGACAAATATCGCCATATGATGATCAAAATAATCTAATGGATATTGCCAACGGACATGTATCCATAAAAAGATTTGTTTTTGAGCGTGAGAAGTTTACACGTCTACAACGTGGAGAAGATTGTGATTATAATTATCGGCTTCTCAAATCTGGATATAATGTGATGGCATCCAAAGATAAACTTTCACTATATGCCTGGTAGCAATATTACTTCTTTAGTACAATACGCTTCTTCTTTGTTGGTGCTGCGGAGCCACCTGCGGCCACGGCTGCCGCTGACTTCTCCCGCGCAACCACCATTGCAGCCCAACCAGCCTCGAAATCATCCAGATCCGCCAGCCAGAGATCAGCAGCCGACTTTCCACGCAGATCTTCGATGGTAGCAGTGTGCTCCGTGTATTGACGTTCCAGCTCTGCCACAGCCGATGCCTTGACACGATCAATACGCATACGCAGCAAATACTCATAACCCTCTACTTGTCCCGCCTTCTCAGGATCAGACAGTGCTGGTAGCTCTAGTGCTTGAAGCTGCTCCACAATCTGCTCATCCGTCTGCTTAACAAGCGTGAGTTCGTCCGCAAGGATCGCCTGGAGGAAACGACGGCGTGCGTCAATCTCAACGCGCTCCTTCTCAAGCTGCTCAAGCTGAACACGCTTGCGCTCCTCGTACGCTGCGTAACGTACGCCAAAGAACGCCTCAATCAGATCACCAATTGTGTCATAACGAACAATATTCATGTTCTCGTCGAAACAGATCATGTTTGTTGTATTCCAAGAGCTTGTCAAGCCAAACTGCTTCTCAAACTTAGTCGGGTCACGCTGTGCCATGTCAATTACATCATCTGTGACATGTAGGGTAAAGCGAACATCTACATCGTTGTAGTTCTCCTCAAAGTTGCGCAGACCAGACTTTGCCATTGCCTCATCTGTCGCACACATCGCATCCAGATCCTCCTTGTAGTTCTTCGTCCAGACACCGATAGGTAGTTCCGTGATTGTGATTGTCATCTTCTCGTCATCAATTGTATATACACCGTGCGTTAGCCACTTCTGCTGATCAACTCGTGTCAGACGTCCCTTGAACCCCGCCCACCAAGGATCCAGAGCATGCCCCTCAAGACTATCAAGCTGACCCGTCAGACGACCACGAAGCAGAGCAATTACATCTTCAGGCTTGTGCGCAGGGATCTTTGTATTGTATCCAGTGCCAATACCCTCAGAGCCATTGATTGCTAGCATAGGGATGACAGGTAGGTAATACTCTGGCTCAATAGGAGTTCCATCATCTTCCTGGGCCTTCAGCAGAGGCTGATCCACCTTCTTGTACACCGTTGGCACGATTGGCTCGAATGCGGTAAAGATGTATCGCTCAGACGCCGAGTCCTTGCCACCCATCAAACGAGAACCAAACTGACCAATTGGCTGGAGCAGATTGATATTATTGGCACCAACAAAGTTCTGTGCCATGCCCACGATAGTATCGTTGAGTGACTTCTCGCCATGGTGGTAGGCGGCATGCTCTGAAACGTAGCCAGCAAGCTGCGCAACCTTGATCTCACTTGTGAGATTGCGCTTCATACAGCCGAACAAGATCTTGCGCTGCGATGGCTTGAGACCATCCATCAGATGCGGGAGCGAACGAATATTGTCCGCATTGGAGAAGTGGATAAGCTCATCGTTGATAAACGATGAGTAACTTACTTCTCCACTTGCTCCCATTGAAATAGATCGCTTGGGATCGTAGGTTGCTAGCCAGGTCTTGCGATCATCAGCGCGCGATTTGGAGAAGGCCAGAGAGATGTTCTCATTCGCCTGTTGGTCCCACTCATACTTGACCTCGTGAAGCTTCTCAAACCACTCGCGGGCCTCCTGGGGAGTCGACGTGCCCAGACCTTTGTAATATTTAATATGCCACCCACGCGTTCCTCCCTGGGCCTCGCGCCAGGCCTCGAACTCTGGAATGCTGTAGAATGGCAGTTGCTGAGAACCCTTACTGGCCTTCAGAATTGGCGTAAGCAGAGAGCAAACAAAGCCGAGCTCCAGAAGCTGCGGCCACTCGGTGTGGAAGAAGTTCATGAGAAGGCCCTTAATATGTGATCCATCATGGTCCTGATCTGCCATCACCATTACGCGTCCGTAGCGCAGCGCCTTCACATCTGTGTAGCGCTTTCCGTGCTCCAGACCAATAATACGCTTGATAGCGTTCAGCTCCTCATTCGCATTGATCTTCTGAAGAGAGATATCCTTCACATTGAGGAGCTTACCCTTGAGAGGAAAGACACCCCAGCGCTCGCGCCCAATGACCTTCAGGCCAGAGATCGCAGATGTTGCGGCTGAATCTCCCTCCGTAAGGATCAGAGTACACTCAGCAGAGCGCGCTGTTCCTGCCCACGTCGCGTCCTCGAGCTTGGGAAGACCACGCAGCGTCGAACGCTTCTTGCCATCGGTCTTCTTTGCCTCTTTGCTTAGCTTGAAGTCAAGCGCGTGCTTTGCCTCATCAAGCAGACCACCCTTCATTAGGCCCTTGATAAGAAGATCTGTAAACTTGGGCCGTGAGCCGAGCTTGTCAGCAGCCGTTGTCAGATTCTCCTTTGTCTGCGAGTCGAAAGAAGGATTTACCACAGTCGCATTCACAAAGAAGAAGATGTTCTTCTTGATAAGTGCCGGCTGAATATCAACCTTCTTCTTGGCTGCCGCCTCGCAGAAGTCGCCACAAATGGCCTTCTGAACAATGTCCACATGCTTTCCACCCTTACGTGTCCGAATTCCATTCACAAAGCTGATGTGGTTCAGCTCAGAAGAATCCTCCAGCTGTGATGAGAGAGCCACAGCAACCTCCCAACGAGGTCCCGCCTGCTCAAGCCAGACTGTAGCGCCCGTCTGGCAGAAGAGCTTTACATATTTCTCAAAGTTATTTGCCGCCACTGTTGTCTTATTCCAAGATACCTTGACACCATGTCCTACAACACCAGCCAGCTCTACTGTGCGAGTATGGAGCATTGCCAGAGTATCTGCTGTGAACTGACCATCCTCACCAACGACACCAGGGAAGCGCTCAACATCTGGAATATACTCCACATGTACAAGGCCCTTGGCACCGCTGAACTTCTTGATTGTCGGCTTTCCACACACAAACATGTTATCTGACCATACCTGACGATAGTGCTTGCCAGATGCCACATGCTTGGTCTCGACAGCAAAGTGTTTGCTGTAGATGTTTGTTAGCTTGGCACCAAAACCATTCTTGCCACCAACAATCTTCTCTTCGGTCTTATCATAGTTGGTACTTGTCAGCAGATTACCGAAGATCAACTCAGGCCCAAGGATCTTATACTCAGGATGCATCGCCACATCAAGCCCGTCACCATCGTTCTCGACTATGATCATCTGACCATGGTGTGTATCAATGACCTCTACACTAATATGCTTAATAGGAGTACAGCTGCCAGCAGGCGCAGAAGCAGCACGGACAACAGCATCGCGGGCATTTACAATGATCTCGTCGAAGATCTTGTAGAAGCCTGGATTAAATACAACGCTGCGATAAGCCATCTTTCCAGAGGCCTCGTCGAACACCCACTGGCTCTCCTGAACGGCATCGGTAGAACCGATATACGTATCTGGGAGGTCAAGGATTTGTTCGTGGAGGCTCTTCTTTTGGATTGCGGCTACGGAAGACATGATGTGAAGGGTACTCCCTGGCCTTAGGCCACCGCAGCCGGCAAATTTTACCACTCGCCATGAAAGCCCTGTAAAATAAGAATACATAGTAAATGGGCCTCACAGAGTTTATGACTGCTCTGGCAATTATCTCAAGTTCATTAATTTATTTACAAATTTATAAAGTATATGAGAGACAATCTCATGATGATATCTCTTTTGTGCTTACTGCATTTCAAGTATTCAATGCGGCCTTCTGGAGTTATTATGGCTACACAATAAAGAGCACACCTCTACTTGTCAGTGGCTTGTTGGCATCCATTGGATTTTTTATATTATTAGTTCTCAAACTTACAATACAATCTCATAATCATGGTTGGAAATATATCTAGACCTTCCGTAGAAGATGTCAGGCTGTCCTTGTCAAGCAGGAAGACAATTTGGCGGTGCGTTCAAAGCACCTCTTCAGTACACCGAACCAGGTTACGGAATGCCGTCTGCTTGGACAGCGGGTTCTGATCTTGCCAAACCAGTACCAGATACACTCGCACGACCGGCACTTGCCGCAACTGGTGGTCACCGTCGTCGTGGCAGCACTCGCCGTCGCCGTGTACACAGAGGTGGTTTCTTTGCACCATCCATTATGAGCCCGGTGATTTCTAATTTTGGCTATGTTGCTCCTGCGGTCGCTCTGGCAAGTTATCGTTATATGGATCAGTTGAAGAGTCGTCGTGGCGGGTTGACAATGAAAAGCCTGGGACTTGTAAAACGTCGGAGCTCAAGGAAGACAAGACGCCGCTCAAGTAAGCACTAGGAGAGACTTCCCATTTCCATTCTCGGATATCATCATAAAAAAAGTCTGACAGCGATCCACCAAGCAAGAAGCCAAGAAGGACAAGTACAGGAGAGGTGAAGTGGCCATTTGACAAGTAGGTGATTACTAGAACCACCGCAGCAGCGGCCAGCATATGAAACGCGTGATGTATATGTAGTACATGACGTGCATTGCGTAAATAAACGTTATACCCCCAGGCAGGGAAAGTCTTCTCTCGAACTGGCTGGAGAAAGCAGAATGTTCCCATACTTAGCAGAGCTGTCCATAAGAACAAAAACAACCCGCGCAGTTTCATAAATGCTTATATACAGCGTACACTCTCTACTTGTCAGCTTTCCGCAGGCAGCCAGAAACAAAAGTTTGCGTTTTAACGCACATATCTAAAGCTCCGGCGACGTCAGAGAATAGTATGTCATCATTAACACCTGCCAAACCAAATGTTAACGGAAATCTGTTCGAGGTCAAGACCGTTCAGGCCGGAGCATTCAGAACCTTGATTGAGGGTCTGAAGGAGATTCTGACGGAGGTTGATCTGGAGTTTGATCCCACGGGCATTCGGATTGTGGCCATGGATGAGACTCACACGGTGTGCGTTTATTTGCGTCTTCAGTCTGATCGGTTTGAGCACTTCTATTGCCCGAGCAAGTACATTCTTGGTGTGAACATGATTTATCTGTTCAAGCTTATCAAGACGATGGGTAATAATGATTCTCTGACACTATATCTGCCAGCATCCAATCCTAATAAGCTCGGTATCAAGATGGAGAACTCTGAGAAGAACACGACGACGAATTACTACCTGAAGCTCTTTGATACCAATGTTCAGGATATCAAGATCCCTCACTTGAATTTTACGTCAATTATCCACATGCCTTCTGCGGATTTCCAGAAGATCTGTCGTGATATGGCGATGTTGGGGGAGAAGGTGGATATTACCTCTTCTGGTGGCGATCTGATTTTCCACTGCGCGGGTGATTTTGCTGAGCAGGAAACTGTAATTACGGAGAACAATGGATCTATTAAGATTCAGCGTGTCCAGCCGACGAATGAGATTGTCCAGGGGCGTTTCTTGCTGAAGCATTTGGTGCTTTTCACGAAGTGTACGAATCTCTGCCAGAATATTGAGCTCTACCTCAAGAATGACTTCCCGCTAATCCTCCGATACACGGTGGCAAATCTGGGTGAGGTAAAGCTGATCCTTGCTCGTCTCATTGAGAAGCATTAATTGGCGGAGAGCCATGCGTGGCTCTTAGTAGCGCTCCGCTACGGCCAACAGAGCCCGCTTTCGCGGACCCAGAGTGCCTCTCCCCCATGTCCCCTACGCTAAGATTTAATTAAGTAAAAAAAAACAATCTCTACATGTCCATTTATACACTGACATGTAGAGATTTCAATAATTTATGCTCTAAAATCGCTTGGTGACGAAAGGCGCATAGAGAACATCCTCTAGCTTGAGCTTATCGGTTAGAAGTTGGAGATCCGCAGGATCAGACCACTTATCGGCATTCTGGTTCCAGACTTTGAGCACTGAGAAGCCACGCTTGGGCGCAATAGAGAAGCCCTGGACACGATTTTCCGCGCTGGTAAACACCTCGCC
>JACCDO010032156.1_pt1 | contig 46209 bp, 27 predicted proteins | sample 7446101 | NCBI WGS metagenome assembly JACCDO01 (sample SAMN15323440, study PRJNA562643) | freshwater metagenome | isolation source: river surface water | place: USA:Blue River Watershed | collected 2017-08-16 | reverse complement strand
GTATCCCTTCGACAGGGCCGCTTTTGAAGGAAATCAGCCAGAATAATGCATTTGACAGAATGAATGCAGCGATAACTGCCCACACCCCTTCGGGTGACAGCGTGACAATGGTCCCAGCAGCCACATGCACGCAATCGTCAATAACATCAAAATGGAACTGAATAATAGAGGATATAGTGGGAATTAAGAGGCCCACAAGGCGTGGACACAGTTCTGCAATTATATTTATTACAAATTCTTCTAATTATAATCTTACTAAAAAGATTTATTCACTTATAATATTATTATTTATGAAGGACGATACTTGCGGAACACAACCATAAGTAGTAAAGCGAATAAACCCCAACCAAGACCAGTCCAGAAAAGGCCACCAATATCATAGGAGAAGTTATTAACGTTGTATCCGATCGCCGATAAACTGCCTGAAACATCCTCGTAAGGTGCGCCATCATAAGGCCCATCAGGAACAGTTTGATAATTCTTAACGGAAGCAATATAAAATGCTTCAATTGCCCAACGAGGACCAGATAAACTCCAAAATCCTTTTGCTGCACCTTTATTACGTACTTCACTCATATCAGGATTCACACCAGAGAAACCAACGGCAAAAATTAATGCAAATAAGACTCCTGTTAAAGCCGCATCACGAATATTAACAATTTGGGATACAAAAAATCCAATGGAGTAACCAAACCAGTATAAAAATAATATTATTTCAAATAAATCTTTTGGCTGACCGGTGTTATTAAATTTGATTGAAAATGCGAACCAAAAAAAGAATGCGGAACATATAATTCTTGGTATATAAGCAATCCATTTACCAAAAAAATATGGTACTGGTTGTAATCCTGATGAAGTTTCACGCCAAAAATTTACTTGTTCATTACCAAAAATACCCGATGACGTAGCAACGGCAGCGAATAGAACACCAAAACACATAAAATTACCAGTTTGTGGATAATTTCCTTCTAATGGTAATGAACAATCACTTTGTAACGCTGCAGGAGTCAGTAAACAAGTTGTGTCTGGAAGAGGACCAACAAACGATAAACGACCAGCTGATACAGCTATAACAGCACCACATAGTAAATGTAAAATGCACTCTAATATGAAGGAATTGAAACCACCGAAGCATTGCTTAGAAGCACGAACATAACAAAGATAGAATTGATACCAGCCACTAGGAGTCTCACGGATAGGATCCTTCTCATAAAATGATTTTATGTACGCATTCACATCATTATATAGCTCAACAAAAAAGTCGTGCACCGCGTAGTATCCCTCAAGAATCATCGACACTGCCATTTTACCAATATACTCTGGTTGCTCTGCTAAATTTTTCTTACTTAATGCTTTTTTAACTTGCATTTGACTATTTTTTACAGAATCACTTGGTCGTTCGGAGTTAAAGCTCTTGGACATACGTGTTTGGGCACCGTGGCTGTTGTTGCAATGCTCTTCCCATAAATCGAACAAATCTGGCCATTCAAATTCTGGATGATCCTTGCGAGGGATAACACCTTGAGTAACATCAAGATAGAAATCAGCAGGGTTGCACTGCACTGGTAATGGAAAGCCAATTGATTTGAAGTACGCTTCTGACTCCTTGACAGGACCGTGGTATATAACACGACCGCCTTTGCCTAATGTGATCAAAGGGATGAATGAAAGAGTCAGCGATGAAGCAAGACGAGTGAGAAGGAATATACGTACCTAACAAAAGCAAATCATCAAATTCTAAAAATGAAGATAAGGATGGTTGATGGATAACAGCAGCAATAGTCATTTGTCGAATGTTGGCAATCTTCTTTAATGTTGAACATAATGATGTAGCAGTTGTGGAATCCAAACCACTAGTAGGTTCATCGAGGAATAACACTTTTGGATCAGCTACAAGCTCAATACCAATATTAACTCTCTTTCTTTGACCACCAGAAACACCACGAGTTCTCTCATCACCAATTGGCGAGTGTTGAACATGCGGAATACCCAATTCGTTGATACATACATTAACTTTACGGTTAATTTCTTCTGCAGTTAATTCTTTAGGTAATCTGTAACGAGCACTGAATTCGATGTTGTCACGAACTGATAACTCTCGAATCATAACATCTTCTTGCGGAACAAACCCAACTAATTTTTGAAATTGGCCTAATCCATCACATTCTTTACCTGAGTGAGTGAGCAAATGAAAAAAGAAATAAGTAAATAATTAAATTGATTCAGAAGGAAATGCATTACCATTGACTAAGATTTTACCCGACGTTCTAGGTACTTTGCCAGTGATTAAGTTAATAACAGTTGTTTTACCCGCACCAGATGCACCCATAATTGCACATAATCTGCCAGGTTGGAACTTTCCGTTAACACCACTCATAACGGTGGTGCCAGTCTTAAGTGTCAATGACAAATCATTAAATTCAATAAGAAATGAATCAATGTTACTACTACCGATGGTATTAATGTCTTGGGAAACGATTGGAGACATCAAGTTATTATGAGATGGATTGACAACAGCATTTGTTTCTGCAATATTCTCGGTGTAACTAATTTCACGTGCAACTTCTTGATTTTGAATTTTTCTTTCTCTTGATGCAATGTAATCCGATATTTTGAATAATATATAAAAAATAATTATTAAAAATATAACAACAACCCAATATCCAGTTTTATTTGCCTTAACAGTGCCAGATGGACATTTTGATAATGAACCACAGTCAAATGGATCAATAGTACCAGTTGGACAAAATTTTTTTTCTGGACATTCATAATAAACACTTCCCCACGATCCAAGACCATCAGTATCATCACCATCTGTACTACTTGGACAATAATATCCCTCAGGACAGTATGTTGGTAATTCTGTATCTTCTGGACAGTAAAATCCAGGAGTGCAAGGACATATAACATACTGCGTCGTTGATAGAGTAGTTGCTTGGTTGGCAGTACTGTATGTGCATGAACTAGCATTTAGTACTTGCTGAACGGACACATCACTCAATTGATACTCTTGGTAAAAAGGACAATAGTAATTAGGAGGGCAGTTTACACCATCTGGTGTGAACATGCATTTACCGCCGCCGGGAAAACACTCCTTTATGACGAATGACTGAACAAGATTCAAACAAATAGTCAAGGCGAGCAGGAGCCCGGACGCTGTTACTGAATACTTCATTCTCCTCGCAATTCACAGGGCACCACCTCGTTTGGTTGTCCTACTCTCACTGTTTCAGTGTGGTGAAGATCCTAGGCCGCACATGGGCACGGCACCGAGGGTCATCAGGATTAAAATTACAAAGTATTCAATAAAATGTATTGCGATTACAATTCATTAAATTATTGATTTTTTTTATTTTACCACGTTTTAGTAACATAATTATGACCAGTATTTAATACCAGTCAGTTAGAGTAGCAACACTAGCATAGTGTGATGTGCCGTTGATCTTTTTGCATCTCGAAGTATTCATTGAAGCAATTACTTAACGCATAGTGTGCGATTATCTCTGCGAAACAGCGCAAATGAGCCTGACTCATTGAGCTGAGCCACCCAGCGATTGACTTACTCCCTAGACATCCTAGTTCAAAAAACAAATCTGTTGCATGAATTTCTCCATTTTTACTGGTTTCGCCGCCTCGCTACTCACTAAGTCACTCTCAGACTCACTTTTTACACCTTTTATTCTATTTTTTAGGCAATAGAAATGTCAGTAATAAACAAAGTATCGCAAATCCAAATGAAAATTTATTACGGCAACAATTCGCTGAAACAACACGAGCTGCAGAAATTATAAACAACAATCCATATTCAATGCAACCCACTCGCAGAATAGACATGGAAGCAAAGGGACAAGTGCAATCAAGTTATGCTGCAGCTAATAATATGGACAGTAATACTGACGATATATTGAACACAATGTTTCCTTCAAATCGCTATAAAGAATCAGCTACAAATGAAGAAAATGATACAAAAGATGACGTTGAAGTTGGCACAGAATCAGATTATAGCGAATATATACCAAAATATGTCACAGAATTTGGTTTACCTCACCCAGATGAATTAATACAATCGGCATCGTTAGCTTCAGTTGATTTACCTCCAATAACATATAAATTACAAATTAAAGATAAAAAATGTGTAACCAATGGATCTTTAAGTACAGCCCAACTTGAATCAATTATATATGCTTGTCAAATTAGTGAGCAAAGAATGAAACCTGATGCTCAAGGATTTGCAAAACGTAAAGGTTTCTTCCTTGGCGATGGTGCAGGTGTTGGAAAAGGACGTCAATTAGCTGGATTCGTTTATGAGAATTGGGTAAGAGGCGAACGAAGACATTTGTGGTTATCCGCTGCAGCAGATTTATATTTAGATGCTCGTAGGGATTTAGATGATATAGGTGCTCATGAAATAAGACAAGTAATTCTATCCAAATTACCATATGGAAAGATTAAAACTACCTATGGTGAAGATGGTTGGCCAGAGGGTTTGATGTTCTGTACTTATTCCTCGTTAGTATCGTCTTCATTAAAGCATAAACAAAGTAGATTAGATCAAATAGTAGAATGGTTAGGTGGGGAACAATTTAATGGTTGTGTTATGTTTGACGAGTGTCACAAAGCAAAGAACTTGGTGCATCCAGATGTCTCCTCAACTTCCAACAAATCAACAAAAGCTGGATTAGCTGTGTATAGATTACAAGAATTGCTGCCGAATGCACGTATCATCTATTGTTCTGCTACTGGTATCACCGAACCTGGGAATATGGCATACATGAATAGGTTAGATTTGTGGGGCCCAGGAAGTCTACAAGAAAAATCATTTCCAAAATTTGAAGATTTTAAAAGAGCAGTTGATGAAGGTGGTGTTGGTATGATGGAGCTCGCAGCTCTTCATCTAAAGCGACAAGGAATGTATATTTGTCGTACTTTGAGTTTTAAAGGCTGTACATTCAAAGTTAATGAGGACGCGGTACAAAAATCACAGATTGATCAATATGACCAGGCAGTCTTGCTTTGGCAGGATATCTATCGTGATTTAATCGAGTTTCTACCCGAAGATATGCCTGTTGAGGGATCAATAGAGTATGAGAAAATTAATCGACAATTACGTGAACGATTTCCAACATATGCCATCGCTCAAGACAAAGCAGCGAAACGAAAACGTAAATTAGATAACTACGAAGCAGAAGATATGGTGGATGAAGAGGAGCTTAGTGATGATGACGATATATATGCGGTCACCAACCCGTTCACCGATGTACCGCCGCTACGATTATTGGCAATTACACCTAAAAAAGCTAGAAATATGTTGTTTCAATACTATTGGGGTGCCCATCAACGATTTTTTAGGTCATTATGTATATCGCTTAAAGTGGATCATACTATCAAACTAGCTACTGAGTCCTTATTGGCGAAGCACAGCGTCGTTATTGGTCTACAAAGCACTGGTGAAGCCGGAGCGGAATATGAAGCAACCTCAGTTGATACAGACGCCAAGAACACTCCTGGTGACTTTATTTCAGCCCCGGAGGCCACGTTAAAGCGAATTATATTGAAGCTGTTCCCATTGCCACCCGTCCCAACTGGAAGATACCAAAATAAATGGCAAGAATATATAAGTAATCAGAAAGCAAGTGAATCATCACAGAAATATAAAAGACGCAGTCATAAACTGGATCCAATAAGAAATGATGAAGATTGTATCGAAATTATGGATGATGAAATGGAGGAAGATGAGGTTGGTGGTAGCCGCAAGAAGTCCAATGCTACCAATGATGACGATCACGTAGCTATCGGTGATGGATCCATTGACCTGGTATCACCAGACATGAATGAGGACGCACTAATTGATTCATCTTACAAAGCCAGCGAGACGACATCAATGAGTTCGTTACACAAATCGAATTCTTCGGATGTGTTTGAATTACCAGCACCAAATAATGACGTTGAAAATGATTTCTTCATGGCGTATAACAGTCGCCGGGATTATCTCACGCGTATTCGTGAATTAAACCTTCCTGGCAATCCGTTAGACATCCTGATTGATAAACTGGGTGGTACGAACAAAGTAGCTGAAATGACTGGTCGAAAGCGTAGATTTGTTCGTAATTCAAGTGGTAATATTGTTTATGTCAGTAGAACAGACAATGGAATTGCTCAAGACAAACAAAATATTTGGGAGCGTCAACAATTCATGGAAGGTAAGAAAAAGGTGGCGATTATCTCAGAAGCGGCATCGTCGGGAATATCGTTACATGCAGATCGTCGTGTGAAAAATCAATCCCGACGAGTACATATTACATTAGAATTGCCTTGGAGTGCTGACAAAGCGATTCAGCAATTAGGAAGATCACATCGTTCGAACCAATCCAGTGCTCCCATGTATTACTTACTCATATCACCTCAAGGTGGCGAACGTAGATTTGCTGCTGCAGTTGCCAAGCGATTGCAATCACTAGGTGCATTGACTCAGGGTGATCGAGGTGCAACCGTTGGTGCCAAAGGCATGTCACTAGCAGACTTTAATTTTGATAATTCTTATGGTTTAAAAGCAGTCCGAATCATACTCGACACAGTCAAACGAATGGCTAGTGGAGATGAAACCCCTAGTAATTCAGATGTCAAAGTGAAATGGTGTGAGCAGGATCCTGACGTCATTGCATTTTGGGCATCTAAAATTCTTGACGTTATCAATAAAGATTATTTTGAATATCAAACTATCGTTGTATTCGCTACAATTCGTGAAATGATTGACAAGAAAAGGCAAGAATGCAACAAAATTGAGGAGCAGATAGTGAAGCAAGTACGTGATACATTAATCAAATCAGGCGACGTTGAAGTGTCCGTTAAACGTCGATTACTATCTGAATCTGAAGTTTCTGTTCTTCGCTATATTATACTGAGTACCGCTGCTGGCCAAGCAAGTTATAACGAATTAATGACGATGTTGAGTGTAGATAAGAAAAAACAAGACATAGAGAATCAGTCCCAGGTACAATCCCACTAACCACCTACATCGGTATTCTTACTTACTAGTGAACTCCTTACTCTATCAGGTTACTATGGATGACGTACGCAATAAGCTTGATCGTAACTTCTATGCTGCCGAAGACGTGAGTTACTTTCAAGTGGCATTAAACTTTTTAAAATACGTTGGTATTGATATTGATGAGATCAAAACGATAACCGTTACAAGATTTTTAAATCGTATCTTAGGGTTACCATCGTTTATTCAATCATCCTTATTCGATGCTATGGCAGATGCCATGGACCAGTTGATAGTCAAGGCGACCAAGGACGGCTGCTACGATCAAGGCATTCAAGTCTATAAAAATGGTGCATATTATGATGGTCATGTAGAAGAAATATGGCGAAATCCTGAAAATCCTAGTGAAATTGCTGAATTACGTAAAGTTCAAATTAAAACGTGCATTACTTGGACCGAAGCGAAAGCGATCCTGCAAGCCTCCAATAACGACTTGGTTGATAGAGTTCAAGATGGTTATTATGGCTTTTATTGTGTTAAAACTGGTGCTCAAAAATTTGTTGTTTTAGTAATTGATTCACTAACGAAACTGGGATTGCCCAGTAAAAGTGTCACTATATATCGTCCAGCTACCGGTAAAAGCGGTATGGAACGCAATGAATTTGAATTAAAATATGAAAAAATTAATGAAAGCAAAGCGGCGACACTGTGGGTAAAGCAATACGATGAGAATAGTAACCGTCATTATAAGGTTATATACTTGCTTTCTGGTAGTATTTTTTCTATTTACAACATGGTGAGTAAGGCGTTAAATCCAAATAAAGGATCGAAAGACAAACAAGATATTGATCGAAGAAAAGCGGTTAGAGTTGCTCGTGCTGATGCTATACTTGGTGATCCGGTTTCTACCGTTGGTATGAACAAGGAGCCTACAAGTGGCGATGATGTCATCGTGATCGATGAGGATAGCGACAGCAAATCAAACGCTTTATCTTCCCAGTCTGTTAATATTGATGCAGCAAGACAAATTTTAACGGGTATTTGTATCCATACCTACAACATAGATGCTGTCAAGAAACAGTTTCATGATAATATCATGGAATATCAAGCGAGACAAGCACAACTAGCTAATGCTGCGCATTCCAGCAACAGCAACAACAATATGAAATAACCGAATGCTTGTATATCATACGAAATAACAAATGTTTTATTTATTACAATTGTAAAAATTTATAGGTTGAATTCGCATAAAGCAACGGCAAATGCCTGGACAGCATTAAATGGGGCTTTAAAATCCAAGTGAAATCTATCCTCTCCAATTTTACCAAACTGACAAACTACATCATTTGGCTCATCTGTATTTATTAATTGGAAATTTTTTACTGATGCAACACTAACACGACCTTTAAAATTTAAACGATAGTGTCCATTTTCATAACTAGGATCCTTGCTCTCGTAGATGTGGTGTTGATCTTCCTTTTTCTTACCACTAGTAAAGTGGTTCGTTAATGAATTGCCAGTGGTGCCATCAGCGCTATTGAATATTAATTTATTCGGTATTGGTACATTATCGCTGTCTATATGAGGTATAACTACCGTTAATTTACGTGGCTGACTACCTTCTTTCAGCTGCTCAACCAAATTCAGTCTATCGAAGAATATCGCCGCCAACTCCTCCTTCTCTTGAGAGTTGTTTAGTAATGTGTAACATGTTCTAGTCACATCCTTAGCGCGTAATTTACCTAAATAATTACCACTTTTTTTTGTTAATTTATCACCGGCAGAACCTCTAGTCATATCAAATAGATGATAGTTACTTGTACGATTCATATTCATTTTACGTGCAATAATTAATAACTTTTTTGTATCCTCCAATATCAATTCATACGTCGGATATGATCGACCGAATAGCGATGACCGATATCTAATGATTGTACATTGAACATGATCTGTAGTTCTTCCAGAATTATGAGCCTTTAATACAAATGGGATTAATTTATTGGTTTGGTTTGGTAAGATCTTATTTTTTTTATTATTCTTATCAGCATCTACATCGTCATAATTAGCCGATTTCCTCGGTAATACTATACCATTTGATGCTGCTTCATTACTATATTCTTGAAATGTCTTTTCATCTACTGCCTTAAATACACTTATTGGTGGCTCATGTTTCACCACATCTAGGTCACTACTATCACTTAAATCATCATAATCTTTCATATTTTGTTTACGAACATCAATAATATCGTCATCAAATTCTGAATCCGAATCTGATTCAATAAAGTCGTTAACTTCCTTTTGTTTCTTCTCTTCTGGACTGTCTTTCTCATCATTCTTAACTTTCTCGTCTCTTTCATCATCCTTATCTTTCTCATCTTTCTCTACAATCTTTATATTTGCTACATTATTATTTCCTGTACTCGTTACTACCTTGATTGGTGCAGGTCCCTTGGGCTGAGGACGCTTCTTCGCTACTGCCCATCCATCTTTGCTCTTATCGCGATTGAAATCAATCACTTCGTTCTCTGACATTATTTAACTATTTTCACTTATAAATATCACTTTTGCTTGTGTAGATTTAGGTGATGAGATGCGATTTAACGTTCTCCTGATGGAACCAAGTACCGGTGTAGTTAGTAATCACAATTAAAATTAAACTAAGAGTAAATTGAGCTTAGATACGAAGCTTTTATTATTGATTATTATTTGCTTTACTATTCGTTGTCATCAGTGCAATTTAAGGCTTGAGTTAATCATTCTGGGATCGGCCTTGATATTGGTGCAAACGACTACATACGTAACTCCAAAATCAATTTAAACGTCAAAGTAATTCGATATTTCTCACTAATATCTCACTATTCGTGACGTTGTCAGTCCATATTTAATCACATATTTTGACCATAATATTGGTTAAAGATCAGCATCGCTAATCCCTATTAAAATTAATTTTAAAAGAAAAGGAAAAAAAATCAGTGCGAGAGTGCGAGGGCGGACGCGATCTTGATGTCCGACTTTGCGGTATCGCATGAATCCAGTCTTATCACAGAGGAGATTGCTATAGGTGCGGAGGAGACAACTGAAGTGGACGAAGGCTTAGAGGATTTACCAAGTAGTAATATTATTGTAAGATTAGAAAATTTGTTTAAATCGTATGGATTGACGCCTTTCAGTTGCAAGATTGCCGTGGAATTCATCAAAAAGTATATCAATAGTGACGCTTCAAATGACGAGTTTCCTCATTTGATCCCATATTTATTGGATGAATTAAATGGTCGTAATAAAGGGTCTATGAGAGTTGAAGGGACCAATACTGATTGGCAATGTGGTTGTCCAAACAGAATTCATGGATTAAGAAATGCGCCCTTTTGGAGTAAGTCGGAATTTTCTTGGATAAGTATTTTAGAAGATTCTATTAATGATATAAGAAATGAATTTTTTCAAGTAAGACAAATTGCTGAAAATAATCAAATATTTCAGCATTATACCACACCTACGACAGCAGGTGATGGTGCTAATGAAAACCAAACATCATCTGGTCGTTGGAATGTTTGTTATTTATATTTACATGGTGTTGATTTTGAAGATAATCTTAACAAATTTCCAATAACAAAAGAGATTATAAATAGAATACCAAGACATTACAGTCATGCATTTTTCTCTGCACTTGCACCAGGAACACATATTATCAAACATTTTGGACCAACGAACAAGAAATTACGAATTCATATCCCATTAATTGTACCAAGCAATAGTGCCTGGTTACGAGTTGCAGATGTAAAACATTATTTAAAAGAGGGGGAAATAATAATATTTGATGACTCCCACGAGCATGAAGCCGCGAATGATTCCATTACGGATCCTCGGGTAGTGCTTGTTATTGATATCTGGCATCCAGATTTAACGGATAAAGAAATCAAATTTTTTCAATTTATTAATAATCAACAGATAATTGCAGCGAAACGAATGCATAAACAGCGGCAAGTAGAAAGAGAAGAAGAGAAAGCAGGTGACGGCGTGGTTGAAAATGATTTCTTATCGGTTATATTGAATGCGAGATCCAAAAGTAACATACCAATTGAAGAAATATGGGGACATAAAGTCATGGACGACTAAAATAACTTACTTATTTATATTGAGCAAATTGTATATACTACCAAAAACCATAATTACCTTGTATAATGTCATTTAATTCATCGTCGCTATGAGACTTCACTTTATTCTGGTAATAAAATGATGCCATGTTCGTGGTCTTGTGGATGCTAGCGGCATCTTCAATCAAGTTGTTACTACTACTATGTTTACTACCATTACTGGCATTACTACCAACAACGTCCTTTTCTTCCATATCATCTAAATCTAAATATGCATCCGCCGCTCTAACAGATAGAGTTAATGTCTCATCATCTAAGTAATCAGGTGCGACTGTAGTTTGATCGACAATAAAAATATCTTCGGCATCATGTTGATTCGATGCCCTTAACGATAATGGTGATCTTGTTTCTTTCTTATTCTTATGAAGCATTGTTTGTAACTTCGCGGTTGATGCATTTGGCGATTTTGGTATTGGATCTGCCACAGATAATCCAGACAAGTTGATAATAGATCGGGATGTATAAAAGGACGGTGTTCTATCTAATTTACTAATTTCATTTTCTGTTGAAATACGTTTACGTAATCTTTGGACACACTTATCTAACGCCATTTCAATCATACAATGTGCCTTGATAGTGGCGATGTATGGCCACGTATTACGCTCGGCAACAAGAGTCAGTCCTAAGTATTCTTCAAGCGAAGGATTATTTAAAATACTTAAAAATGCTTTCACTGGTGAAATATGATTTTGCCATGGTGTAATAGTGACGTCATTCTCTCGGCCTTCATAATCTTGTGTTAGAGTTTGAAACATTCCTCGTTTAGTAGACCAAGTGGATGATGAAGATCGATAATTCACTAAATTAACTAAATTTTTTGCCCAATCCCTTAGCATTGCTTTTAAAAATCGCACGTATCCCACGATAACACCCAAGATAGGCATTGATTGAGCCGCACTTGATCGTAATGAAAGCGATGATAAAAATGCAGAATGAGGATTTACTTGCGAGATAATGAAGTGATTGACATTAAATAATTCACTCAATTGTTGCATTGGTAAATCACTTTCTAAACTTCCATCAGTGTAAACATGAGCAGTACTATCTTTATCTACTACGCTATGTCTAGTCCATTCGTGCTCTGGACGATAAACACCACTAGGTTCTTTCACAATTAATGGACTACTCTCAAAGATACCAGGTAACGCACATGATGCAACTGCAGCAGACCATACACATACATGAGGCGCTGTTAAATAATTTAGTAAACGTGGAGGATCGTAATTATTACTTGGAGCCACCGTGATATTAATGATGCGCCCAGTGCGATCAAATGCCTCTTGAAAAGTATATGTGCCAACATTATCTAATACAACACGCTTAAAATGCTTCGAGTCTAAATTAAATAATTTTCCATCAAAAATAAGACTTAACAACCAACTGCCAAAAGTATACAATGATTTGGGTAAAAATCGCTGTATCTTCTTACCGATTGAGGAGTTTAGTGTTGTTGAATGCTTAAAAAAATCGGTACGATAAGTTAATTTACCATCAGGCATGTAGAATACTTCTTCTAATTCACTATCATTGCGTGTACCTACAATTGCAGCCATCAAAGATCCAGCAGATGCACCAGAAATAACACGTGGAAATAAGCCCTGTGACCATAATGCCTTGCTTAATCCCATATGATAATATCCTAAATATGCACCACCAGATAGTAGTAATGCAGTCCGACCATAACTATGTCTTGTCTCATTAAAAAATGCTAACTTTGCATCCGTTGGTATATCGCCACTATCCCTGCTATCACAAACTGTATTCAACGCATGAACAACAACTTGATGGTATTTCTCTATAATATGCAATGTACCAGCAGGTGATTTATGGAATAATGCTTCATTCTGTATCCCATACTGGTCTCTGGCTAATCCACCACGTAAACGAAACATTAAATTGAATAAATCGTCCGTATTAATCATTTCAATCAAATCCTTTGTCCTACGTTTTAAAATTAAGCAGTCACAAAGTAACGAATCTTCACTTTTACGCCATTTATCACTACCATTTAATATATCTAATTCATTGGCTAATTGTATCCACTCATCATAACTTGTGCATTCTTTTTCTAACTTTCTTGTTAATTCTTGGATTTTCCTTTTATTTTTACTTAATAATATTGCAATATATGAGCCGAATATACTGTAAGATGCAGTGAAAAACATGACCAGTAACTGCAACGAACCAGATACTATCAGTTGCTGTAATATTTGCGCAGGAAATAAGAAAGAAAATATCAGATTGACATATTTCTCAGCAATTGGAAGGCACTCTATGGAACGTCCAAGCACAATCTTGAAACGATCACTCAATTCTGCGACTAAGGCTTTGAATTTATCTTGATTTATCCCCATTTTTGTATTACCACTTTTACTCACTTATTGACTTACTTACTCACTCGATGAGTTACTTACTCACTCAATTATTAACTCACTCACCCAATCTCTCGCACACTTACTCACCAGCCGCGTGAAATGTATCAATAAAGTTCACGGATGAGTACGCACCGCGAAGTCAAATTGAAGATTTTGGATTCGATAAGAGGGCCGATGGTGTGGACTTCTCATTTTAAATTTCTCACACACTCACACACTCACTCCCCAATAAAATTGTTTCCTTACTTGACAAGCCAATCACTATATATGATTCTAACGACTGCAATTACATGTTTCACCCATAATAACCACTATTAGTTATTTGATTGGATTGCAGGAAGCACTAAAGTTTCCCTCCTGATTGAAGATCTGCGAATGTTATTTCAGAGCCAGAAAAAAGATCTAGTAGCAATCGGACGCTCGCCAGTAATGATCAACCAGTTGCCGTTAGTAACATGTAAATATTCAGCAATTGCCAATCTCAGCATCAGACGCAGACTATGTACACAGGCAATAGAGCTATTCAAGTAAGGACCATGCCTTCACTATGCCACGACCATGTCACTATTACTAAATTAACAAATAACCACAATGAGGGCCGGGGCCCTTTAGAAGTGGAAATAAAACATTTGACTAAAATAAAGTACCAAGTGAAGTGCGGAAATAGCGAGGAATAGTTAGAATGTGGCTTGTTTTGCTGGTGATTTGGTCGTGGCTGTGTCTCGTGACCCACGGATATGACGACCAGCGCGGCCTCGAGGTCAATCTGACGGGCATCAACAACTATTCCTATGTCGGACACTTCAATATTGAAAATAATCACAATTTACGGTTGTTAATCGATACTGGCAACTCTTTTCTCACTGTGTTGAAGAATAAAAATGATTTTTATACAAACAAACTTCAATTATTAAGAAATGACAGTTGTACTTACTTGAGTGAAGATGGGACGTTTGTTGGGTTTACTATTGATCAATTTGATTATTATAATGAATGTCTATTGTACAATGGAAAATTGAGTATTGAAGGAAATAGTAATTACAATACTATCAGTAATACTGTAATGTCGAATATAAATTTTACCTATAGTGATAATTTAACCATCGAAAATCCTTATTTACATGACTGGGAACATAGGATTGATGGTGATATAGGTCTTGGTTACAGCATGTCATCGACTCAAGCTACCCAATTTCAGTCATTACTATTAAATATAAGTAATAACAATAGTTTAACATTCGGGCTTGACTTGCAGCCGTTCAATAATATTAATAATAACATCAGTACTATGCAATTAGGATATGTTAAGAATCAATATATATCGAGTATCTCGTGGGAGTTACAACCAAGTCAAAACCCTACGTATCATCAATTCTTTCTATATGATTTGAATTTTTGTGGACATAATATTATTCATAATGTTGCAACTAATTGGCAAGTTTTAGTGGACACTGGTTCGGATTGTATTACATTACCGGGTGATATATACGACAATGTTTTGTCGTGGTTAGATAGTAATAACGCCAATAGTAACGATGCTAATCTAATCTTACCCGCATTCCATTTCACAATTAAGAATAAAATTGGCAAGGAACAAACTATTTATATTCCATTAGAGTCATTATTGATAGATAAAGATGACATCATGTATGAGGTGGCACCAACGGTTAACTATAAGAATAAAGAACAAAAGTTGTGTTTATTACAAGGGGGTGCAATAAGTGACAGCGATCATCCACAAATAGTATTTGGTACGTTAGCGTTACACTCATTTTACTTGGCTGGTGACTATAGCTCCTATAGTGTTGGATTAGCAAATAAATTAAGTGAAATTGAATTGGATAAATATACAAGTGCGTCTAGTAGCTATCAACAATTATGCCAAGCTCCAATGGCGTGTAAAGGCGATGAAGTCTATCGAGAATACAGCAATTCTTGTGAATTACCAGCGTGTACCGAGTATTATTTTGTATTATTCGATGAAGTTACTCATACTTGCGTGTATAACCAAGTTGCTGTAGCCTTCGGTGTAATCATTATTATAGCAATTGTTGCCATTGAGATAGTATCATTTGTGGTGCTTCAATATTCGTCAGAATATATTTCATACAATGCGCCATCACACATTAATGATACAAATGTAAATGAGCAACAAAATTCATTTAAAATGGATATATTATCGTCATATATTGGAAAATTTTGTGTAAATTTTATTGATTGGATTGTTTTATATATACTGAAATGGGCTCCTAATTTAGCTAATAATGATCATCAAGATTGAATTTAAATGTATAAAGAAGAAGATATATTGTATAATAGTTAAATTACATACATGACAATTTATAACATGAACTCACCAATTGACTATCTTATGCCAAATTTTGAAACATTGTTTCATCTAAGACATAGTTATCTCTACTTCTTCGCAGTGGATTTGGATTTCCATCAATTAGCCCTGGCCAAGTGACGCTTATCTGTGGCGTATGATTTGATATTTGATCAATAGGAATATCTTCAATAGCTCGTTGTAATGATTCTAAACGATAATATGAAGCTTCAGCATACAATTCTTTCAAGGTCTCTAATTCATTTGGTAATACATTTGATCTTAAATATGATAATATATGTCTAAATAGCCACCAATCACGATCAAAAAAGAATATACCATCTTCATTTGGATGAAATATGGGTTCAACACGACAAACAGCAGCAAGTATTGAGTATGGATCTCTTGTCAACACACCTGCTGTTGTCTCAAACAATTGACCACCAACATTGAAACATATATGAGTCTCTGCATCAACAAATGTAAACTCTTTTTTACTCATTAATTCTTTCGCTTGACTTTCTGTACTTGTTTTTAATGTAGCTATTTTTACCCAAACATCTTGAAGCGAGTTCTTCTCAGCGTTCAGTTCCTTCTCGTAGTCGTCGAGCTCCTTCCAAAGGGAGCGTAAGTCCAGCTCGTTTATCATACTCATCGCACCAAACAGAGCTATTAAATAGGTATTTCAAAAAAATCAAACGAATATTTGGTACCGGTGTTGATATATGAAAATATTATATATTTTTGAGTTCAATTCGGTAGAAATAGTGGAAACGTCATCACGAATCGAAAAATTTAATGTTGCTCACAAAAATTAATACACTTCAATATACATACATCAAATAAGTTATTTTAATTTCATTTTTTTACTCACTGTTTTTTTTTCAGATTCACTTGATGATTTCTTATTTTCGATTTTTTTAACCACTCTCTTTTTCTTTCCAGTTTCTTCTTTGATATCGTTTGCAATATCATTTTTAATATCGATTTTACTATCAACACTTTCGACAATTACAACTTTTGAACTTACCATTTTACTTGGTGATTCATATTTGGTTAATGAAGGTGATGCGATTAATTCTTCGATACGATCATTGTAGTACACAATACCTTTTGCTTTTTTCTTTGGCACAAATTGTTCGAGTTTGTCAATCGGAGGATCTCTATCAGACTTTACCCAGGAACAAATAGGACATTCTGAAGGAGAATGGTCTTTAGCTGTACAATATTCTCTACCAAAATATATTAATTGTAAATGCAATATATTCCAATCCTCTTTAGGAAAAATAGCCATTAAATCTTTTTGTACATTATCAGGCGATTTTTCATCTTTACTAAGACCCCAACGTAAGGCTAACCTATGAATATGTGTATCAACAGGCATTGCTGCCTCTTTATACACTGTTGACATAACCACCGAAGCAGTTTTGTGTCCCACACCTGGTAATGATTCTAAATCTTCATATGTACACGGCACTTTGCTATCAAATTTTTCAATTAATAGTTTTGATAACGCAACAATATTTTTGGCTTTAGTTGGTGCTAATCCAACTGGTTGAATTATCCTTTGTACTTCAGTTTGATCTAATTTAGCCATTAACTCTGGTGTATTTGCAACTCGAAATAACTCTCGTGTAACCTCATTTACCTTCCCATCGGTAGTTTGCGCTGATAATAAAACAGCTATCAAGAATGTAAAATCGTTCACTGAATTCAATGGTACTGGTGGATACGGATACAGACGATTCAACACTGACTGAATATTGCCGCTCCGCTTTAGAAGGGACGCCATCAAGCAAGCAGCCACGACCGCGATGAACACTTTCTACGGGTCAGAAGATTAAGTTCTGCGCTGTTTTTGGCGATAAAATGGGCCGGATCAGATTGATGCCCCATCAAGTCTCAAGAGTGTATTTCATTATGTTGTTTCGAGTAAATTTCAACTCAACATAGTCATTTGTAAGGCGTCTAAAGTGCTTGAGTTTTACTGCACCATCGACTGTTGTATCATTATCGCGACTACCAATATAGGCATCAGAACATCCTTAACCACAGACCAAGTAACATTTGTAGCAATAAAATACAGAGGTTATTGTTTAATTTTACTCAATAGCCAAAGTAGTAATGATTTAAAATCATAATTGGTAGGACTCGGCAGGAAAGGTGCAAAAAGTGTCGTCATGTAGTCATGTTAAAAAAACATATATAATGGTAAAAGTTGCATTCGTATCAGATAGTGGCGTCGTAGACGATCCCGATCCCTGGAGCGACGAGGCGGAGTACTACTGGCCGCCATGTCATCAGGATAATACCATACCGGGGTTGGTACAGACAGGACAGGAGCAACGAGACATGTTGATTAGATATTCAATACTCTTCCAGAGTATTTTGTTAATTCTTGCAATTATATCACTATGCTATTCCTGGAATCAATTATTTTACTATTATAAAACTATGGATAATTATTATAAAGAGGAAAACTATTTCGAAGAAGTCGATAATGATGATGTGATACCAGAGGGTGAAGAATTGCTCAGAACAAATGATCCGGCTATTGTTTCCATAGACATCACTGATATTGAAATGCAAATATGACTTAAATATAACCTACTAAAGATTGTATCCCATTACTAATATTCTACTTGGAATCATATATTGTGTAAAATAATAAAAAATATATGTACATACATACATCATCGATTTTTGTGACTATCCACTTGACAAACATCATATTCCATAATAACGAGAGTATTATTAACAGTAATATCATTGCATGTATCATATAAAAGAGACTTAAGTAATCAATGAATCACCATAGAATTGTATATATTAAAAAAAATCAAAAATAGAAACAAAAACTTAATTACACACAACGTATCAATGAAGATTATCGATACCAATACACTTATAGAGTGTTACTTAATTTTATAATATTTACAATTATGGATAGTACAGCATATGTTTTATTTCAATTGATAAAACACATTTCTCTAATAACTAATAATTAGTCAAATTTTAAACTAAATAATTGCAGAATCGTGTATTTTTAGAATTAATGGATCCATTGTGGTAAGTTTTATCACGGTTTCTTGTCTGGGTAACAATTTGCCGCTCTCTATGTCATCTTTTACTGCAACATTTTCCTGTTTACCATAATAATATTTCTTAATTCTGGGACAATATTGATTCTGGTGAACGAAATATAATAGTATAAGCGCAGCCACCAGCAAAAAAATTTGTAAGTTAATTGAAATTAACTGAAGCGCGTATTGGCTGTCACCGATCGACATTCCCAAAGGCATTGCACAACGTAGTGTTTATTCAGTTTTTCCGGGTTTGAGAACATTCCCTTCAGAGAATTCCTGATTCGGGGCTCGGATTATCAAGGTCCGTTATGATGATTAAAGAAATTAATATAATAAAACCTCGTAGCAACAACGTTATAGCGATTAAAATATAGTGCTTGTGCGTACTGAAATATCTATCGCATTATCACATGTAACCGCAAATTACTAGGGTTCGGTAATTTACCTATGATAGGCTATAAGTGTAGTTAATGCTGTAATGTATATAATCGCTATTACGTCAACTCTCATGCTCTGCTGCACTGGAAGCCTTTAGTAGCATTGCGAAGCAGAGGCCGCTTTGACCAGAGTCACTTGGAATGATCCAATGGAATCTCCCGGGAAATTAAATTTTAAATCGTATTTGAGTTAACCTCGTCAGGATGGTTGCGATCTTACCAATCATGCGAGCAAGAACTTCACCCTAATACAAATATCTTATGTAAGATTAGATTATAATGTGGTGGAGACGATCGTTTTCGGTAGTGGTATCGGGAGACTTGGTAGTAGGAAAAAGAAGTTGCGGTAGTTATAGACCATTTCTGCCGATACATATTATGCTTCTTCTGCTTCTGTTATTTCGAGCGGTGCAATGTGCAAATTTAGAAAGTAATTATTTATATAACCAGCGGCGTTTATCTGACGAATCAGCACCATCAGCACCATCAGCACCAACAACAACAGCAGAAAGTAAAACTATTCCTTCCTTTAACGAAAGAGCAATCGTAGAGTTGGAGAAGATGCTAGCTATGCAAGAAATGAAGCAAACTATGAAAGTTTTGGAAGCAATGAAGCATCAAGGATATTCCATCTATGGTTTCTACCACAGTTCGACATGGCAAGAATACTGGAGAGAAGTGGTGTCTGAGCAACTTTACCTACTAGACGGATGGAGGAAGTTTCCTAGTACCAACACCGTTGATATCGACAAGATGAGAGGCAATGTAAAATTGGATTATGCTACTTATGAATGGGATACTAATCACAAATATACCAGTTTATTAAATATTACAGAACAATTTTATATGAATGTAGTGGGCCAAGATATCAAAGACTTCCATAATATGAAGGCATTAGTGTCTTATCTTATGCTGGATAACAGATATAAAATCTACATGAATTTTAATACGACCCTGCCTCGTGAAGCATATGATGATGCACCACTGGAGCGAAAGACCATGTACAGTCAAATGCATAATATATCAAGTGGGGAATACCCCACGATAATGAAACTTCATGAAACTTGTCGTAGTCTCTCAAGTCAAGGCAAAAAGGCATTAGTATATTATGTTCACTCAAAAGGATCATGCTGCTGGAAAGATTTCCAACAAGTTTATCATAAAGATAAGACATCATTGAAATATTCGGACATTCATAGTGCAAATGCAGACTTTTCGCCAGTGTCTTCATGGAGAGCGTATATGAATACGATGATTTTGGAGTTTCCTTCTACTTGCTTGAGAGCCATAATGGAGAAAAACTATTCAACTTGCGGAGTAGATAACCAATTAGGTCATTATTCAGGAAATTTTTGGTGGGCTGATTGTGACCACATTGCAAAATTAGATCCATTGCACGATCGTTTTGATTGGAGAAAACCAGAGTTTTGGGTAATGTTCGCCCATGGTAGTGGGAGCAATAACAAAATTAATAAAAGGTTTGGTCAGAGATGTGGCTACGCAATGTTTAATTGTAATGCGAATTTATATCGCCATGAGTGTCCACGATTTAAATACCGTGAAACGCTTTGGAATAATGCCTTTTCGGAAAAGGTTAGTCTGAGTGCTCCAATTGGGATGACCCTGACAGAGGACCAAGCAAGTGTCTGCAAAGAACTTAGATCTGCTAATGTAACTTCTTACAACGAATTGATGGATTCATTGAATCAACTATTTGCAGGTAGATAAAGTTGAGGCGATATGGTTAGTTTTGCTGACAATTTGCAATATTAACCAACCATAACTGTAAATATATAGACTATGTATATATACTCGCAATTCTTTCTATTCAAATCAATTTTACTATAATTCCAAAACCGGTAATCTATTAACGACAGCAAACCCACTAAAAGGACTGAATTGCTGATGGAATCACAAACGCTTTTTAAAAGTGTAACCTAATGTGACTCTAATCCCATGATTGCGGAACCAGGAATTCCCGGTGTTGACTGACAAATAAGGGAACAAAGCAACTGTTGACGTGTGTGTTGAGGTAAGAATGCTACGGAAGTTATTCGGCGCGTTGTTGGCTGACCAAGAGCCTTCTAATGGTCCCATAAGTCAAGATTTATTCGAAGGTGAAGACAATTGGTCACCAAGTCATCTTTATGATTCTAACCCACAAATATTGGTTGAAGACAGTACAATTGTCAGATCGGATGAGTTTTCTACATTTCTTTCGCATGGTTCTTTGTTGGTACTAGTAGTAGTTTTACTTTTGTATGGCAGCTATACATTGTTTCATTACAAAAACATGAAAAAAGATGAAAATATTAAAAATATTACTGATGACATAGAAAGCATGCAGTCAGTATCAACTAATCATTTAAACAGTATCAAAAACGATTCCATAATACGTCTTAGTACAATCGATCCATCAGTGCTTAATATACACGATTCGGCTATTATTTAATTTACTTGAGAATTGTAGATTAAAAAAATGTTGTAGAATGTGCATAGTTATCCTGCTCGCACATTAAGTTATTTACAGAATGTATATAAACTATTGTATTTATGCCCATGTTTGTCTTCCTTTATTAAGAATTTAATAATTTCTTTGAGTTCGCGACTATTGCTTTCATTACCTACATGAAACATACTATTGTTTGTCATTAAAATGTTCAGCAGCTGCGACAGTTTATGCGACACTTTGCTATTATTACAATACCCACATATCAATTCATTTAGTTCAAATTGGATACTTTCTGATGGTATTTCGCCATCCTCGATAACCTTACGCTTTTTGTAACCATTCTCTTGAGATTCTAGAGTATTCATAACATCAACACTTAAAGAGGATAAAAAATCTTGAGCTACTTTTTGATTAGATTCTTTTGAGGGTGCTTCAGGCCCCAGATCGTTACTGGTCATCCACGCAGGTAAATTAGATACTCGCTGCTGCACTAAACTTGCTGGTGCGGCGTTATGCGCATTATCTTCTCCTGAAGCTGTTGCATCAATACCACTATCAGCAACGGCTCCCAGATCGTTACTAGTCATCCACGCAGGCAAATTAGATACTCGTTGCTGCACTAAACTTGCTGGTGCGGCGTTATGCCCATTCTCTGCCGTCAAAGATGTTGTGCCATTACTATTGTCAGCGGCTGCTGCTCCTAAATCGTTACTAGTCATCCATGCCGGCAAATTAGATACCCGTTGTTGCACTAAACTTGCTGGTGCGGCGTTATACGCATTATCTGCTCCTGAAGCTGTTGTATCATTACCACTATCAGCAACGACTGCTCCCAGATCGTTACTAGTCATCCACGCAGGCAAATTAGATACTCGTTGCTGCACTAAACTTGGCGGCTGGTTATTTTTTCCATCATCTGTTAGACACGCTGCAATAGAACTGCCATCATCTGCTGGTAAAGTAGAAATTCTTTGCTTCACTGAACTTGGTTCATACTCAGTGTCATTATTTGGTTCATTCCCTGTGTTATTTGAACCTACTTCTTCATATGTCCGTTTTTTTGAGTTACTCATCTCTACTTTCATCAAACTTTTATTGAGATTTCCTATTAACTCAAGCAAACGCGATGAATCATCAAGACCATTCATATTGTCGTTGTTGTTTTCATTATTCGATATAAAAAAACTATCAAAATCGCGTTTTAAACGCTTTAAGAAATTTTGACTGTCCTCAATATAATTCAATAGACGCAGTGCCCGAAACGGTCGATTAATAGTGCTCCGATTTATGTAACTCGACTTGCTCATGGCATCAACCACATATGAATACACTAATTCTTCCAGCTCAGTGCCATAGTCGTCGGCATTACCACTAATATATATAACTTTGCTCTTGGAGACACTATCATCCGATGCTTTATTCTTTTCTGGTGCGCCCCAGACACAATACGATGGCTTCATTGCAGTTTCTACCATGGTAGGTGCTTTGAAATGGATGTTTATACTACCATGTTTCACTATATTTGGTATAGGAGGAGTGTTGTTGGACCTACCTGCAATGGTATTGTCAACATTATTACTACCATCGATCAACAATTGACAGAGTAATATTACAATTTCAAGTAATTGATTGGATTCAGCTAACCTCACGGGACTCCCGGTAGTCGCCACCTTCAATACAAACGCTTTTGTATCGGATGCTCGCGGAATACGTAATATTTGCAACAATTTGCTATCAATATCAACAAGTGTTGAGTTCGATCTATCCGTTACACTCGACGATAGCATCATAATTGGTTGCAATTTATGCTCTACTTTAAGCAAAGACGATCTTGTTATACCACTACCGGAGGTGGTCATCCGATCACCGCCATCATCGATTAATACTGGTCGCACTCGTGATGTGTCGGTGGTATTTAGTGGGAATATATGGAGATATCTCGCAGGAAATACATAGTGACCAAAGTTGGGACCTTTCCGGCAGTATATTTGCAGCGAAGGAAATCGTTTTTCTATATCGAATAAAAAAGAAAAGAGTAAGTTGCAAGCAAATAGGTTAGGAAATCATATACTTACCGAGTGTCATAGCACATTTCTGTGCAACATCGTCAGGGAGTAATGGGCTGTTACATCCTCGACCAATAATTGGCTTTAAGTACATCCATAATGCATAAGAAAATGCTTTTTTGGCATAATTATCAGGTTGTCCTGCGCTTTCGGCTATATTTCCATTCCAATAATTTAAATAATCTTCCGCAACCGCGGCTGTTATCGTTCTAGGAAGTTGGAAAAGCGATATTAACGAAGGTAAAACAGCACTTAGTTCCCACAGATCTCGTTGCTCGTTGTCATAGACAGCACTACTATCGTGGATATTCACCACAAAACCTATTTTGTGAAGCATTAACGTTGCTTGTATCTCGCAAGTTTCATCATTTGCACATTGATTTACGTCAATAGACACCGCTTGTTGGATTGGGTATAACTTAAAATTGTATGGAATGATACTCTTCTTGGTACTCGCTAGGTTACTTTTAATTTTTTTAATATCAATTGCACTCAATCTATTCTCTTGCAGCGCCAATCCTATTTCTTTCCATATATAAATTAACTCGGAGTAAAACATATCCGGATCTATTTCACGGGAGTCAGATATGATTTCACCCAAACGGTCTATTGGAGGCGCTGGCTTGATAGTGCCCCATCGAAAGGTATCTTGTACAATTTTAGGTGCATTTTGATAATATTTAAGCACGTTTAATGGTATTGATGCGGTTGGCATTGAGGTATTTGTAGCCGTTGACGCTGCAGATAATATTGCCTCACATGGTTTTAATACTAACGTTGGTGCTTCATTGGAAGCTGGAATGTATCCAGGAGGATAACATGGAACCCAATTACTATTAGCAAGTGTTGACATCCATTCTGCTATATCAATATTTGTCAATGACGCACCAGGTTGACCAGGAGGAAGATAAAGTAACCGTTTCAAACCAGGAATACTACCGCTGATATTCAATCTATTATTGCTATGTACAGATGACGTTTCATCTACAACTTTGGCTTTAATACACTCAGCTGCGGCGGGCATACTATCTGCGGTTATTACCGAATCACACTCAAGAGCCTTCAATAAATCGCTTACCAGCAGCACCATACTAGTTGCTTTCGCAATGTCTTTACCAATGCTTCGTATAATATGTTTCCATTCAAAAGCAAATTGGAAATCAAGTACGTAATGTTTTTTACGATTAATTAAACCTAATCCAAACGGTAAAAAAACATTACATGACGTGTTCGATGTACGTAATTTCGGTAAAATTGCACCATCTAATTTCGAAATATCGTCCTTGGATGGCTCTCTACTAACCGCTACTATGGACACAGTAGTGTTGGCTCCACATTTACGCAAAAAATCTGTGATTGAATTAGTATTAATCCTATTTCGAGGACCTGATATCTCAGTAGAAACCAATATTTGCGACACAAAAAGTACTTTGTTATCACTTCCTCGCACACTCAGCAGTGATTCCGATGCAATATACGCTTCATACGAAGGGATTAGCTTCCGTTGCTGGTTCACATCCACCAATAGATGAGTCATAAGACTAGGTTTATTATTAATTAATGAGTACTGGAACAGCTCGACGATTAATTTTAAATGCGCTTCGTCATCGATGAAGCCGTTCTTACCGCTACTAGCAATATGTTTAAAAAGATGATGTGCAGCTTGTTCCGCAGTAATAACTCGATTTGGAAAATTTTCTCTAAAAATATTTAAACATAATTTAGCAGAAGCTATGACATTGCTGTTGATAGCACTAGGCAAGGCAGCACTTGCTTCCCCGAATAATATATCTTCCACTTCAAAGTGCAATAATTTACTCTTTTTATTCGAGTTTTTATGCTGACTATCGCACGCAATATTCACTCCTTTTCGTAAAATATTACGAATATTCTTTGGTATTATTGCAAAATCTTCAGAGCAAAGAGCGATATCGTTTATGAAGCAAGCATCGCCTGCATCCGTGTATAGAATAGGCCAAGCACTTAGTGGGGCAATCATAGAATCGCATAAGATATCACTGGATATGACGTCACCACAATTGGCAGTATTACTATTGGTGATAGAACTCGTTTCTGTTGTTGGATTTGGATTTACTACAGGGACTTTCAATGACGTTGTAGCACCAAATGCAGCTAGTATTTGAATAATTAAAACGGCTATATTTTCAGTGCCAGCCAATGAAAATCTATTTGCAACTTTAGTCAATAAATCTTTGGTTGGTCGTGGGACACTTTCCCATAGCTTGGAAAAAACCATTTCATTACTGAGAAAATTAGTAGCCATGGGCAACGTGTTGAACCATTTCATCAAAATATGGTGCGGTACTCCTGTTACAATAGTCGGTGGTAACCAAATAGTCATATTAGCTGGTTTAAACACAATTTCTTGCGAAGGATTACCCGAATGAATGGGAACAACTGGCTCATGCTTCACTACCGTTGTCAAAAGATCCATATCTACTTTTTGATTGAGCATCCAACACATCAACTTATTTTGCTCCAGTAATAAAGGAGGAAACAAGTTGTATACCAATGCTAGCTTATGACAGTTTGCAGCAGTAAATTGTGACTTTGAGGTCCAAATTAGCAGACCAACGTAGAGTCTGGATGCTTGACCAAGTATATTATTATTCCAATCATTACTAACGATATCTTGCACTTCTTGCCGATCAACAGATAACAACCAAGAAGCTTGCCAATTGATAGCCGTTGGTAATTTCAATTTGGTTGGCAATACAGCATGGACATGTCCAAATCTTTCATCTTTGCTTCCTCTGTGGTGACTACTAACGGTATCTTTAGGCGAGGTTAAGTCATTTGGATTCAACTCAAAAAAGAAACTAGTCTCTTCTTTGTTTGTACCACCTGTACCAATCCAGGGTTTCTTAGTATGGGCGGCAAATGTTTCCTGGGCTTTCGAGTTGGGTACATACTTAACGGACAAAAACAAGAAAAATTTATTATCAATCCCACGTTGCTGTGTTTTGGTTTGTATGTTAATCTTGAAACTATCATACGACAAGTCCCAATGGTTATTACTATTCGCCCCATGATGGTTATCTCGCATGAGTCCACTAGCAAAACTAATATTACAAAAACTATTATCGATGCGATTCACTGTATATTTGGTATTTTCCCATTCTAATGCCCATTCAAGTGGACTAACAGTTGACACAGTACCAGAATTGGATGCATACTTATTATATATAGCTTGTCTACCGAGCAATGGTGGAATTGAAAAGGGTAAATATTTTAAATCATTGTATACGCTACTTATCCCGCCTACAGGTAACTCGAGTTGAAAATGACACCATTCTTTATCAGATTGGGTGCCCCAAAGTTTACTAAAATTGTCTACATACATGGGTTTCAAGACATACGCGTGTGTCGGCTCAATGGGATTTGGTGTATTGCTGTTAGAACTATTCGCATTTGTTATATAACCTCCTCCTCTTGTAGTAGTAGCTTGTTTAGGATCTTCAAACATAAATTTCCATTTTTCATCATATATAACAACCCGCGCGAAACGCTTATAAACGCTCTTGAATCCTATGCCCATAAATCCAATAGTACGTTTCTCGCCTGTTTTGGAGGATAATCCAACTGAAGATAAACCTAAACAATCTAGTGAATTAAAAGGACGACCATTATGGACGAAAAATAATCCCTCTGCATCTTTATTATTTGATACATTACCTCGTGAAATTGATTTGAAAATTACATGCATTGCACCATCATCGACAGCATTTTGTAATAATTCAAATAGATATAAATCGTTACGAGGAAATTGTTTTTCTAAAATACTTAAAAATCCTCTTATTGCCGGTTCTAATACTTGTCTAGAGTAATATCTATTAATTCCTTCGATCACTTTATTACAACCAGTTATATTAGTATCAAAGGCATAAGCAGTAGAATTCATTTTCTCTCTCAATTCATTTATTGATGTTATGCGTACCATCGAAAAAGTATTGTTTTTGTCGTATACAAACCAAGCATTTTCAGATAAAACATATATAAATGGTGATATCTCAGAAGAGCTTAGCTCCAAAATTTCAACTATTTCATCAAATTTATACATTATATCACTAGCTAATGCAAAAATACCACCTTGTGCAATATTTGAAACAATTATGCACAACTTTTCTTCATATTTACTTGGTAGAACAAATAAATTACAATTTTTAAAACTTTCTTTAACGATCGGTTCTGCCCGCAAGCGGAGCGGTAGACTCAATGCCATCCAGGTTTCACTTGTTCAGAGTATCGCTCGCTTCGTACCGTAACCGGAATGACAATTATTGTCAGACAATCTTGGCGATGGAGTACCGGCACCGTAATGATATTGGTTGATTCTGAAAACCATAATTGCGGAAACTGGCTTAAACCAAATAAGATTGTAGAATAGCGTAGTGAATTTGAGTAATATTTAAGTTCAAACAGTTTTCGCTATCTTATCAAATAGTTTTTAGTACCGGTTTTGGTTTAATGATCAAACCTTAAAAAAGTAAAAAGTGTACAGTAGGATTAACAGTAAATTTATCTGTATCTACACTCTGTGCCACGCTACCCAGTAACGATGTCCAACCCTGATGCTGTACATAAAACCAAGTTTGACTTGAATCGATACAATAGAATGACAGCATTTCCTACTCCAGAACCTGATTCTTGCGGCATGTATAAATGTATCCCTTGTGATAAAGTATGTGGTAGCTTAGATTCATACAATGCACATAGCGCAACTCATACAAATTGCTCTTATGCTGGATGTGGATATCAAGCAATCGCAAAGGCAGTAGCAAAGCATTATCGAGCTCTTCATGGTCAATTTGTTGAGGCAAGAGATAAAGCTGAAGAGGTCAATATTGCATCTGCAGCGCCTACTGAAATTACTAAATATTTTTGTTCACTATGTGCTAAGGTCGCATATTCTATAGAGGCTTGGAATGCTCATTTATTGGCTCATAAAACCTGCAATTTATGTAGCTTTTCCGCATCAAAAAAAGTTGTTGAAAACCATTCCCTAGAAGTTCATGATACTCCCTATACAATGTTATGTGAACCAATTAATGAAAGTGACGAATCTGGAAAATATGAATGTGTCCCATGTTCTATTACCTTTGTAAAACTTGGATCATATAATACTCATTGTGCCAGGCATTTAAAATGTAGTTTTGATGGATGTGATTTTGTTGCAGTACCTAAAGTTGTTGCAAACCATTTTATTAAAATCCACAATAAGACAGCGGTAAATACTGAAGAGGATTTTTCTGATAATTTAGCCCCTAATAAACACCATTGCATACCATGTAATAAAGTTGTGTATACGGCTAGTGCATACGCTTCACATTTAGCTACCCACACAAATTGTTCTATTTGTGGTTATGAAGCTGCGTCACATTTAGTCGAAAAGCATCAGGTTGTTCATACTGTAGCTAGTTTAGAAGGGAAATTTCAAAATACACAAGATAAAAGCCAAGTTGTGTCAGGTAATGTTGAAATTCATAATAAAAAAGGAAGCATAAACACAACACCAGAATGGATGACACAAGGTCATTTTATTCTTGATGGATTGCCTCCACCAATCATCGACTTAGTTAAAAGGCTGTATCCACCATTCATGATTCTCCAAAATGAAGAAGATAAGACCCTCGGTAAACGTAAAATTGAAAGTATTGAGGTAAGTGCAAACAACTACTCGGAATATTCTATTGCACCTGATTCTGTTGAACAAAAAATAATGAAAACGAATGATAATTAATTGTTAAATTGTAAAAGTAATGTATACACAAATAATATTATAATCTTTTCAATTTTAAACGTTGAAGACGATGTCCCCATGTCTTCTTCATCATATATTTTTCACCACGTGGAGCATTAACATCATCAACATTATCAACATCAATAGATGTGTCGATATCAATATTCTCGTCATTAATAGCAGAAATTACTTCGATATCAACTTCAGCGATAGGAATTCGAAAGGTAATTTCGTTGTCATTGGTCGGTAGAATATAATTTTCTGCCGTCGAATCTACACGGATTGATGTCACATAACTATTATTTGCCTTTTCTTCAATTTCATTCACTACTAATGATAAATCAATCGATTCAATCTCAATATTAGAAGCATGCCATGTACCAGTATGTGGCAATGGGTACATTTTATATGATTTATTAGTTAAGGGTGTTGAAAAGAAAACTGACCTAACAAATGATAAAATTGCTAATACTACAACCAATATTGTTGATAATTTTTGCCTTCCTATTGACTTTGTACATTTTTCTATGTAATTTTGAATAAAGTTACAATTTTCTTGAATTTTTTTAGGTCCATGAATTTTTAATTCATTCATCTGAGTTTTCATGTTGTTAATAATTGGTGTTATGGTATCTTTAATTGTACTTGATAAATCATTGAGAGTAGTTGCTGTTATATTAAGTTGATTTCTCACTTTTTTAAACGCTTGCGAAATTACTCCATCTTCCTGGTCTAATAATCTCTTTTTACTATTTGTTGTGACGTCACTACTGATGGGAACAGCAACATCAAGTGACTTCTTTCGTTTAGAGCGAGTAACTGCAGGCTCTATTAGATCTATTGTATCATTAAATTTTAATTCATCGTCCGCACCTATCGCTTTTCGCTTTGATATTGGTACAGCAACCTTTCGGTCCCTTGAAGTTGTTGACCTTGACCTCGATACTGATCTTGACACTGATCTCGATACCGACCTTGATCTTGATGTTGATCTCGACCTTGTACGCTTGCTTGCACTTGATATAGCCATTATTTCACCTTTTAAACGTAAACGAAGGCGCTTCAAGCAGCTTTTTTTTTGCAGAAAATTTTTCTCACCAACGTTTATTTAAAAAAAGGTGTGGATATTTTGAAGTATAAACAAAGCTTTCTCCATTTTTTGAATTTCAATTTTAGTAGTAGTAATGTTTTAGTTTCTATTTCCAATCACGGGCAGTGCTTGGTGCTGTATTGGATCATTATTTCGCGAGTTACTTATTATTATAAAGTCGTGGGAAAAATAAACGATCAACCGGCCTTTAATGAAAAAAATTACCATGTAAGGAAGTCACTTCGTGCGATAATCTGCACTGTGTCCATATGATGTATACATAAAGACCTTTGAAAAGAAGTGACAATGGAATAGGTACCAATGCCGAGAGTAAATTTTTTTCGCTAGTATGCAAATGATGCAATAATGCAGTTCTTGTGCGTGCTTTGGATCATACTTATCTGTAGTGTCTTCGGTTCCGAAGGAATTGGGTATTATACGAATAAAGATACAGAATTGGTTGAATTTTATTACAAGCTTCCATCATCAGAAATCACTCTTAAGGGTATCATAATTGTCTTCCATGGTTGTAGTCATAGTATTTATGACTATGGTAAAAAATCATCGAGTTGTTTACACTGTAAAGGATTGCCTGTTGAACTAAACATAATGGGCGAAGGAGCAAAAAATGGATATTTAATGGTTGCTCTGGGTTCATCAAATCAAGTACATCGTTGTTGGACGAAAAAGGATCACGAATATACTATAGAATCAATTGAATATATTTTTAATCACATTTTACATGATCCTAATAAAAATACAAAAATGTATTTACTAGGTATATCATCTGGTGGATATTTTATTTCAACTATTGCTAAACAGATATTAAGAAATAAATATAATCTCGGTTCTGTATGCTTACAAATATCATCATTAATGACAGATAGCGCGCAGCGAATCCCTTCACCTTTATTTATTTACATGGAACAAGATATTAACTTGACTGAAAACATAATAGCAGTACAGAGAGAATTATCCTTGCATAATATTGATAACGCAAAATATGCTGTGCAACCGAAGCGTGTAAATGAAGCTTTTCTACAAAATTACCATATCCCACATGCCGACATAATAGTAAAATCCTTGTTCAATGCAGATTATATTGATAAAGAGACTGGTTTGTTTGTAGAGGATCCTAGATCAAGCCGTTGGCGGGAAGTGGTTATAAATGCTATTCCAACTATAACAACATACGATAGTTTAGCACCCGATGATTCAGCATTGAGTGAAATATTTAATTTAGCATACGCATATCATGAGATTACTGACGAACATTTATCTGTAATGTTTCAATGGTTTGCTTCTCATTAAATTACACATGAACAAATTGTAATAATTATACATTTTATATATCGACGTCTTTATTAAATTTGTATAATCCCTCTTCATCATTTTTAAATGACGGATCAAATTGATTTCTTATACCTAACAGAGTATACGATAATGCTTCAGACACTCCTGCTATTGGACGTAATACTGCTATTGGTAATGCTCTTATTACAGCTTTGGTATAACCTCCTGCACCGTTACGTTCGTATTGTTTAATAGGTAAAGCGACAATAGTGTCAAATGCAATATTAACCTCACGATTAAGCGATTGTAAACCTTTTTCAAAACCTATTTTAGCAGTTGGCGGTTGATTATTTTGAATAAATGTTGATTTTTTCTCTTTTCTATTGGTATTCATTTGTGTGGTATTCGATGATACAGGATCTGCTATTGAAGTCAACTCTGTCAATCCTCTTGCAACAAACATAGTTATTTTATGCGATGCATGAAGCGCTTCCCTGGTTAATGTTCTCAATAATGATGCGGTGCCTTTTCGTAACTCTTTTATGACTCCTCCAGTTTTACGATAATCTTTCATTGGAATTAACATTAAATCTTGTAATCCAGCACCAATATTAGATATACCACGGAACGGTGCGGTACCAGAGATCACTTTGTGCATTTGATTCGAATAGATATCATTAATGCATCCTTCCAAAATAATACGAAGCAAAGAATCTACTCCGTTTATACCATTTGTTAAATATGTTTTCTTTATGACTAACTCCATTCCTTCTAACGGAAACATATTTAATAATTGCAAATAATCACCTTCTTGCAGTTTACGAAGATTGAAATAACCTGGTAAATAATCTATTTTTATTTCAATAGCATTAATAGAAACATTAGCGAAGACAGCATGCACCTTTGGTCCATCTGTATTATGAACACCTTTTGACACAGCGATTGCTTTCACAAAATTAATAAAATGTTCATCTAGATAACAGCGTATTGGGGAAACCACGAGTTTGAAATAGATCTCAGGGATACCCGCCTCTTCATTGATACTAACATACTCAACTATGGAAACAGCAAGGAATGGTTTATTCAATTGCTTTGGTTTGGCCGCAGTAACCCAGGAGTGTAAAACCTTCTTTTTTCTTGCTCCACGTAGTGAAATACTTATCGAAGTATCTTTAGTTCGCATAGTTACTCGTTGACTAGGAAATTTCCCATTTACTTCAGCATCACAAGGTTTAGGGGCTTCAATTGGACCTGCTTTATGACCTTCATCACGTTTTGCAGGATCAAAGCTGTCACTATCGTACTGCCTGATTCGAATAAAGTTGTCTTTTAGCACGATATCAATGTAATCTTCCTTTTCTCTTGTTGATTTATTGATTTTTTGTTGTTTATTATTCAATTTCACTGGATCTTCAAACAGATTGTTACTGAAATAGTTGGATTGAATAACTGCCAAGTTAGAAATGTTACCACCTACATTGACACTATTATTTTCTGCTAATAGCGACTCCAACTTTTGCTGTTTAGAAGAAATTTGTTTTGACTCATTGCTATGTATTGGTGTATTAGTAACAGTTTCATTCATCCAATCACTACCTTTGAATAATCGTATACGCAGATTTCCCTTGATTGTAACGAGTGTTTTGGTCACCAACCTAGTTTCTAGTACACTTCGATCTTCGCTAGCATCTTCCTCTTCATTTTCATCCATTGGATGGATGTAAAATGCTTGTATCATGGGATTCTCACCCCCTAACCATTGTGCATGTTCTTCTCTATCATTTGATAACGCACTAGGAGCATCTTGGACATTCGAATACCATGCAGCTTCTTGATCTAAATCACGACGACAATCTGGACCATAGGCATTTTGAAATTCTGTAGCAACCTCTTCAGTTTTAACAATTGTGCTTGGTGGCAGACTATCACCAATATCGGCTAAAATGCTATCCAAGTCGACGTATTCTTGCACCGGATCATTGTAGCTATCATGCATCTGCGGGGTACATTTATTCAGTGACTCGTCTTGATTGATCACGTCCATCTCAATATCATCATGTTTCTTGATAATTTTTTTACCCGCCAGTAATGATGAAAGCATCATAGATGCAACATTAAGATTGGACGAAGCAACCGTAGCATCATTTGGTTTAGTGTCGGGCTCCTCTTCTAATATACTATCAAGATCTGCATCGTCAAATACCTCTTGAGTTGGTGTGTTAAAGAAATTATACTCAAAACCAGTAAAGCTTACGGTTGAACTTGTTACCGACTTATCAACATCTCCTTCTCCGGCAACTTCATCATCTCCTCTGGTACTGTGGCTTAGCTTCTTGGGATTTACATTTGCTGCATCTTGATCATACAACTCATCATCGTCATAATCGTATTGAGCATCCCACATTTCGTCTTCTCTGTTTTCACTAACGCCATAATAATCATCAATAATTTTGAATGCATTTTCATTGTTCAATATTGTGTCGTTATACAAATCTGTGAGTGTTATACTATTCGCACCATCATTCTTCTGATCTACAGCACTGGAATGAATGATTAGGTCACTTACAGCTGCTTCATTGCAGATACTGCCTGATGAAAGCGCTGATTCACTGATTGTTACGATTGATGTGCTCAAAGCAGTATTGGGTGCGGTATTTTCAGTACTAAAATCACTCCAGCATTGTTTAATAGTGTCTGCCAGAAGTGTAAGGGAGTCTAAACAAGCGTAAACATAGCATACACCTATGTTAATTGACAGCAATAATGCCACTCCAGTACTAGTTTGAAATGATATTAAATTCTCTAAACTATCAATTGTAATTAATTGAATTAAATTGCTTTCATCAATAAAACGATCGTAGTCTAAATGTCGCTGCAACAGCGTAGGACCACCCACCTTGATTGATTTAACATCATGATTATCGGGATGCTTTCCATAGCGGTTAATAGGTGATTGTTCGTAAGTCTTGGATGTCATATTGCTTAAATAATATGCAAAATCTGTTAATGTAAATTTCAAATTAAATGAATCGCAATTAGACACAATAGTTGCCGACACTTTAAGCACCCCAACGGATATAATCGACCTACTGTTAAGTGGCAGACATTGATAGTCGATTAATCCTTTCCGTATTCGGGTGCTAATAATTGTTCGCTCATATGGACTATTCGATGCATTTCGCGATCGTGATGGCGGTTTATACTTCTTTTTACTCTCTTTAATTTTACGAACTTCATAATTTTTACCAGTTGGAACCGGCGTCAGTATATCCACCACTTGTAGTAACCACGTAGATGTTGGGTTGTACCGCAAGGTAACATCTTGGAAATCCATATGAAACCGCATTGTTTTGAGTGTATCTTTCTCCTGAACTGCTTTGGAATCAGTGTTATCGCCTAAATACTCATCAGTTAATAAGATTTGCACTGAGAATACATGCGGATATACACAATTTGATTTGTTTTTCATTTTGGATATCGAAGGTGCATATGTAAAAAATCCAGCACCATTGAAGAGATTGTTTTTCTTATTTGAATTCTCGGGATCATCATAGTTACGATTGAAATGGAGTGTGGTACGATGTAAAAATGGCGGGGATTTCATATCATCTTCTATAATATCATGCTCATTTAATGTGTCTTCAAACATAGAAAAGTCCTCGGATATGATGCTTATATAGGCATCATTATCACCAGAATAGATTTCAATAACCGGCTTTACCGCAGACATATGAAATGAAAACAATTTGTCATCATCTGGTTTCACACTATTTGGATTATTATATATGTAGTCCGCCGACTTGCACACTGTTATTAGCGCAATATCAGCATCTAGTACAGCACCAATACCCTCTTTGGATGGCATTTTATTCTGGTTGGTGATATCACTTGATGAAATTGCTTTGGAAATGGCAATAAGGCAGTTATATTCACGTTGTGTTAACTTGCTAACAACCTTGTGAGCTTGCAAATGGAGAAGTTTACCGTCATCAACCGTTGGCGGAGTAATCATTCCACTTTCATTGACGAGATTATCAGCGCCAACACAGCTTCTACCAATATCTCCTTGACTTTTATTCATATTATTGATTTCGTCCATGATTTCTTTATAAAATCTCACAATTATTGGTTGAATCAGCTTCCTACTTTGGTTATACTTACCATATACCTCGCCAACTTGACTAGTAAGATACATACGGTTGTTCCCATCAAGTGTCAATGAATTCCTTATAAACATATCCGTTGCAAAATGACTCGTCTCAATAGATTGCAGAACCGAATTATTAACTAAATTAAAATCATAATTAAGTTTCACATCGATCGCACGCAGTAAAAATCCTGCCGGAGAAGATTCCAAATGACGTAGCAGCAAGGTCTCGTCATGATTCACTTGCTTCCAGGGAAAACTATTGCTTGTCAAATCCATATCTAGCAGTAAGTCAGTCCACGGGAATTTATTAGTCAGTGACGTATGTAAAATAATTGAAATATCCGGTATAGCTAGTATCATTGACGTAGAGCATGGAGAGTATATATCAGGGGATGAAACTGCATTATTGACACTCTCAATTAACGAATTGATGATATTTTGCCAATGCAAAATACGATCCGTGTACACTGAAAATATCAATGGTCGTGTAATTTCGCCTTTCACTATTAGGTTACATTTATTGCGGGTTACATCCACACACGTAGTAGCAATATAATTCAAATTGATATCAATCGACGGCGCATCAATAACGGTATTACTGCTGCTAGTTTGTCGATTAATAAGATTAAATAACGGGACGGTTACATTCGCTTCATCACCTCTATCTTCTACTATACTAATATCGCTGATACAAACGCTAGTATTGACATTGATTTCACTATTACCATTGCTATAATAATCATATTGCGCACCAGAAGTGACAATGGTATTGGCGAATAACAAACGTATAGATTCCAAATTACCATTTTCACACGTATGAGATAAGGAAATATTCATATTCGTTGATCTTACAGTGACTTGAATCATGCGTCTTTTGACTGGGTTCAATGAGCCATCAATTTTATTTGTTTGTACACTAGAGCTGAGATTATTCTCGTAATGGCCATAATATGATTGTGATAAATATTGCGCACTTTGACTAAACGATACTTTGCTATTTGTATTACGTTTATCATGAGTACCAGTTGGATCATGAAACATATCTGAATTTATCGTGGAATCGTCACCATCAACATGACCGATTTCATCATCATCTGAGCTCGGGAAATCAATATCATCACTAACTTGAATGGAATTATATAACTCATACTTTGAAGTATTTGATTTATTATGACGAGTATCCACCTTATTATCTCTGGCATCGCGATACTGCTTCATTAGTCGCAATATTAAACTATAATTGATACCATCTACGGTTTTATTGCTATTGCTGTCATATTCTTTGCTTAACCACAATAATGTCTCCATCGTACTGCTTGGTATACTTGAATCAAGATTCATCAAATCAAAGACATTCGAGGTACTATTTCTACCATTTATTTTTGTATTATACGCCGCTAATAGACTGCATGCCACCGGTAATGTTAACAAATCATTTACCTTTAGAAGACAGTCCTGTATATTGATATCTAGATCAATATTATTCGTATCATCAAGTTTAAACTGCACTCTCAATCCATTACATATTTCCAATATTGGTTGCGGCAACTTTGACGATGATTCAATAGAGAATACATTAATATCTCTTATATTTAAGTACTTCTTTGCACCTAATACTTTTGTGCTGTAATATTCACTAGTTCCTAACGAGTTTGATACATCAACTGATGACATTCCATTGAATAGTGATGGATGAGTATTATAAAATAATAACTCTGAAATTTTTATGTTCAAATAATTAGAATTTATTATTCCTGTATGAATATAAATATTAATATTCGTAAAGACTATTTGTAACCGAGCAATTATTACTTCAATCCAGTTTGTTATAAATTGCATCGTTCCTAAATCTTCATCATTACTAATATTTTCAGTGGTTGATTCATTAATATGATTAATATCACTGTTGTTCTTAAATTTCCCTGTTTGTTTACATTCATTCGGTATAATGTCAATAGATAACCCATCAATATTAAAATGACAACCATCATTCATAAGAGAACTAAATGATACTATAAATTCTAATTTATCAATTGTTATCGATTTTAACGAGAATGGCAATTGACTTAAATACTCATCATTTATAACTTCACAATTAAGCGACAAATTGTGTATTTTAACCCTTCCATCACTCGATATAACTGAAATAAATAGGTTATAAGTAATAAACTAAGTGTTGAATATAAAGTTGATGAATACCTTCTAATTGATCGATTAGTAGCTCATCGTTCAAATATCTACCGATTAGTCGCTTCAAGACGAACTTATATAGCCTCCGAAGACTCAAATTAGTCAAATTCTGAAGAAAACTAGCCATTTTGACTATTGTTTGAAGTGCGGAAACTGGAAAGAAAATCGCAGAAAATTTCAGTTGAATTCCGGCCCTTGCGGCAATGTGTGTGAGTCAGTGAAGATTTCATTGCATTGATTTGCACCGAAGTATTCGCCAATTTAGCAGGAAAAGCAGGGAAATAGTCTGCATGCTATCCAATCACCCAAATTGCTACAATAAGTTGATATTATGAAGTCATTGCTATTGTTTATTTCATTTCTATGCCTACTAAGAGTTTCCCCGATTATATCATTGACTATATCATCTGTAACTGATCGAACGGTGTTAACAATATTTAGTCCATATTCTATTATGAGAGTGCATGATAATCCATGTTTAGCGTACGCAGAAGAAAGTAAAATTTTGCCATTAGTAATAGATGACGATGAACTATTCCATTGTAGGACTAATAGGATAAATAAATCGAAAATTATACAGAATTTAGCAAATAAATTAAAAGGTGACGTCGTAGTGTTAAGAGGGGATATGAAAAAAACTATACTTTCATTTATTGAATCGTATTTCACATCGGAATCAAGTAATAATCAACAATTATCAATCGCTTATGTAAACGATTCGCCTCTAGAGTATTTTCAAGAATCCGTGCAGTATGTAATAAATGAGATACAGTCAAAGTATGGTACTAATATCATTGTGAAGCCATTTAGCGATAAACTGGTAAATAATATTAACGATAATATGGAGAATATAGCTTTATCGACATTATCATATCCTAATTACTATAACAAGTTTCATAGAAATATTAAAAAAAGTGCAAATTCATTACCAAAATTAGCTACAATAGCTAATCCAATAAATATTAAAAGTGTAAATTGTGAATACGCTGAGATAGTAAAATCAACGATTGTTAATGAAGAAAACTTGGTTGGTGAAGATTACGCAATACAGTTAGTAAAAGATTACCTTCATTTAGACGATATTTTATTTACCAAGAAATATTACGAAAAATACTTGCATAAAGCTACGTCAGAAGACACTATGAAATCATTAGAGAGGTTAAAGCCTACTCGTTTGTATAGTGATTATTTTCAAGGTGAAGTGTTATCAGGACTATTGTCACCGTTGTTAAGTGAAGGTTATATAAGTCCTCGACTATTACTCCATAGTCGCGAAATATTAACACCAAAAGTGTTAGATCGACCATTGACAAATAGAATACATAACGAAATATTTCGTAAGGATTGGCATTATTATATGGCAAATGTTGTTTTACAAAATAATAGATTGAATAATTGGCAATTTGCATATAATCAATATCAAGGTTATATTTATAGACATGGTAGAATGAAAAATACAAGTAAAAAAGAAAAATGGGTAGTTTGTGTTCATGGATTTGGTGGTCAAGTTGATCAATTTGAAAGCTTAGCATTAAACTTAGGCAATGAGTTCCATGTTACTAGTCTAGATTTGCTGGGATTTGGGGCAACAGAAAAGCCTCCAGTCAGTTACAATCAGTATATATGGCGCGACCAACTAGTTTCATACTTATTTGAGGAATCAAAGCGAAATGGTTATCGTGAAGTTATCTTGATCGGTAACAGTATAGGAGGATTTATATCATCCGCCGCATGTTCGTACATAAATCATGATTTAAATAGCACCGATTTAAAAGTCTCTGGATTAGTATTGTTAAATTCAGCTGGACGAATTGATGGTCCTGGACTTACTACCTCGGTAGAAAATTATTTTAAACCGTACACTGGACCATCAAGTGAATTGTTACGTTTATTTGGCACGGTTTTATTCAGTTTATTACAGCCAAATATAGAGAAAATTTCGGAATGGCTCTATGTAACTGATAAAGCACCCGTTAAAAAATATCTAAAAGATACAATATTGCGGGATTCAAAAGATCCTGGTGCCATTGATGTACTAGCAGCAGGGGGTAAACTCCCGACACCTGAACCGTTTAATGATATCTTTCGTAAGTTTACTGGTCCTATACTCGTTGCTCAGGGCGTTTTAGATCCATTAAATGACGCAAAAGAAAGAGCATATCAATTTCAAGCGATAAGACAAAATATAACAATTGATTTGATAGCTGCAGGACACTGTCCTTTTGATGAAAATCCTATATCTGTGAGTAAAAGTATCGTTCAATGGGCGAAGAACAAAACTTATTAATATCACCTGTATAATTAAATACCTGGAAAATATGTGACACCTTTTATCATTTTTGACGTACACCGCCGGACAGGAACCGCGTTCTTTTCAGCGATGCGCACATTCGACACATAAGGCATACGACACGAAAATGCACCAAGTTCCATTTATTTTCTTGCTGTTTCTAGCCTCAATCCATGCAACAATCGGCTATAGATTCGGGAGCTTGCAGAGGAAACCAATGATTTTACATAATAATAACTTTTTATCACTTACTACACCATCTGACGGCAATGACAGAAATACACAATTCGTTTTTGTTGGAGGTAAAGGAGGGGTAGGTAAAACTAGTTCATCATCAGCAATTGCACTAAAATTATCTGACGAGAATTTAAGAGTTCTTATTGTTTCAGTAGATCCTGCACATAGTTTAGGTTCACTATAACCTATTCACTTCTTTGCTTACTAAATTACTTACTTACTCGTTCATTCTTTCCATCATCCAGGTGATGCATTAGATTATGATTTGTCCAGTGGTAAGGTAACAAAAATAATCACTGAACCGAATTTATGGGCAGTTGAGGTAGATGTAGAAGAATCAATGAATAATATAAAGAATATGTTGAGTGATTTTGATCCGAATGAACTCACCAAATCTTTAAATTTACCCGCAGATTTAATCAATTTAGATGATTTATTAAGTATTTTTACAAATCTACCTCCTGGTATTGATGAAATAATAGCATTAAGTGATATTTTTGAATATGCCAATGAAAAGTTACCAAATGGTCAACCTAAATATGAAAGGATTGTCATAGATACCGCACCAACTGGACATACTTTAAGATTATTGCAACTTCCAGTATTTTTAGACAACTTAACAACAAATCTAATTAAATTAAGAGGGAAACTATCTAATTTATTAAATCAATTTAATTCATTTTTCGGAGGGAATAATAATAGTAATAATTCCATGACAAAATTGTTAAATGCACTTAATAAATTAGAAAATCTACAATTAAAATTAACAAATATGAAAAAAATATTAAAAAATAATCAGCAAACACAATTTGTGATTGTTACTATTCCCACTACGCTAGCTGTTGACGAAAGCAAAAGGTTGGTGAATGATTTAAAGCAAGAAAATATATACATCTCATCTATTATATGCAACCAAATCGTAACGGATGAAGTTGGCGATGGATATCTAAGAACTAGAAGAGCTGGGCAAGATAAAGCAATTAACAGTGTCACCAATTTAGCAAATAGTATAAATACTAGAAGAGATACCAATAAATTAGAAATAACAACCGTTCCATACGTAGATACTGAGGTTACTGGTGTATTTGGTTTAAGATTTTTTCACTCTTTAGCACATGCTCCTCAAAAAGGATCAGCGACGAATCCAATTGATTCAAGAAAATTATCAATATATGGTGGTAAGGGTGGTGTTGGCAAAACAACATCTGCCGCTAGTTGGGCATTAAGATTAGCGGATTCTGGTATGCGCGTTTTAGTGATATCTACGGATCCTGCACATAGTTTAGGTGATTGCTTAAAAGAACCGTTAAATGGTTTACCAAAATTTATAGATACTTCGAATATGAATGGTGGGGAGTTGTGGGCTATGGAAATCGATTCAAATGCTGCAATAAATGAATTTCGAGAAACAGTGCAAGAAGCAATTGGTACCCAAAGTGTTGAATCATCAGGATCATCATTATTTGGTGGTATTAAAAATGATATTAAAGATTTTTTAAATACGTTGAGTAATCCACCACCTGGTACAGATGAGATAGTTGCGATGTCAAAAGTAATATCATATATAGAAGATGGATACACCTTACCTAATGGAAATGCACTGAAATTTGACCGCATTGTTCTAGATACTGCTCCAACAGGTCATACCTTACGTATGCTAAAATTACCAATATTTCTTCGTGAATTATTACAAAAAGTGAAAAGAATAACTTCAAATAATGCATTAAATAAAATGATGGGTGCTTTTAGTGGTGATAATAACAATTCCCAGGGAAACAACTCCAATAGATTAGATAAATTAGAGGAAAAAATGAGAAAATTAAATGATATGTTACATAATACAAAGGATAGTGAGTTTGCCGTGGTTACCATTCCTACGGAAGTAGCAAATGCTGAAACATTACGATTGGTTCAATCACTAGAAGATGATAATATATTGTGCAGAAGAATTATTATTAATCAAGTTATTCAAAAATATGATAATATTGATGCCGGTAACGCGTACTTGAATCGAGTTCGTCAAGGTCAAAAATTGTCGATAAATGAATTAACAAAATTGTCGTCTGCGAATAATATCCCTCTCATTCAAGTGCGATATTTTGATAACGAAGTAAGGACAGTTTATGGATTAAGAGCTATTGGTTTATCCATTTTTAAATAGGTAAAAAAATAAAAAAATAAAATTTATATAATTGTAAGACAATGACTTATATTTACAGATCGAAAAATATTTATAGTTTTTGAGTTTAAAAGTTGATTCTACTATTACTTTTGTATTTGAAGGATAAAATGTGACAATATTTTATAGGAAATAATCAGGAGTTGGATTCCTTGATGGCACACTTCTAAATTCTTGTGGTGCTGCTTCAAAAATTTTAAAATGTTGATCTAAATGTTCATCTAATTCTAATATTGCAGCGACATTACCACAACGATAACAGTAATTTGGTGCTGACCACACTGTAACTAAGCTATCAACCATTTGTGTTCCTTTACCAGCTCTACCTTTTAATGGAAACATAGTTTTATATCCTTCCATAACCAATTGATGGGCACGTGCAATTAAATCTATATGATTAGTTTCATTAAATTTTGCTACAACATCACTACCAAATAAATATCCAGCACCACGAGGTGATAATCCCCATCCTTCAATATCTTCAGGATCTGACCACATTAAATCACACATGGCACCATCATGTGGAACTTCTTGTTTACGATCAATTACTCGAATTTGATCAAGTGTATTAATAGCAGGCGATAAACCACCATGGACACAAAATACTCTATCATCAATGACAGCAGATAATGCTAAAAAATCAAATATTTCAGTACAATATCTCCATACATTGACACTACCGTATTTTCTTAAACATTCATCATAAAATCCATATACTTGTGTAATTTGTCTTGATTCATGGTTACCACGTATTAGTGTAATACGATCAGGATATCTGACTTTTAATGCTAATAATAATAGAAATGTTTCGACACTGTAGAAACCACGATCTACAAAATCACCTAAAAATAAATAATTTGTATATGGACATTCTCCTCCTACTTTAAATAACTCTATCAAATCATAAAATTGTCCATGAATATCACCACATATGGTTACAGGGGCATCAACTCTTTGTACATTACTTTCATCAATTAATATTTCTCTAGCTTTATCACATAATGATTTAACTTCACTTTCTTTTAAATATTCACAACGTCTTAGTCTCTCAATTTGTTGATCCAAATCGCTAGTTGACATGACTTTCGCAGCCGATATGGTTCGATTTACCTAGTATTGGGACCTCGAAACGCAACGAAAGACTGTTTATTTAATTTTTTGGATTTACCCGAATGAAAAGCGACAGGCTTAGGGTTGTTGTGGTTGACGGCCTTTATTTATTATAGTAATTGATTAGTTTCCTATTCGTTGAAGTTGCGCATGCACCGAAAGAGATAGAATTATTAAGATTGTAAATAAGGATTAATTTAAAATGCTAAGGCACAAAATTCTTATGGAGAGGGGCAATTGACTGTTCAATAAATGTATATACTCTACTTAGTATATCCTCATGATACATCTAAAGAATGAGAGTAATGATTGGAAGATGCCTTGATGACACAGGACCTTTTGTATGCGGTCCTCCAAAAGGTTTGGACCCAAAATTGGTTCATCACATCACAAACATTCTGGGCATCATCATGAATTATTTGTGCATTCTATTCGTGGTTATTGGCGTTACCAGCGTGCTGGCTAATATTGCTGTGACCATCAAAGGTAACAGTAGAATAGTTGCAACAGATAAGGAAAAGATATTAAAATTACAGGCGAAGGATGAAGGCAAAGATATATCGGAATCATTAGAGATTCAATCAATAGTTAACAAAGCAGGTGATACTCTAAGTGGTACTGTAATAACAGGAAATACGATTAATCTATCCGCGTTAAATATTGCACCTGGTATTTATACAATAATATCTGAGATTAATAAAAATGGTGAAACAACTAGTGTTAGAACTAAATTTGCAGTTGTAACTGATTATAGTATTGACAATGTAAGTGTTGGTTTATCAAACTCAAAAACTGGTGGTAAAAGTAATTCAAAGAAAGTTTCAACTCAAAATAGTTTTACACATATAAATAATGAGGGTGACAGTAATGAATTCATTAGTATTTATTATACCGTAAAATCATTATCTAAACCACATCAATCATTTATTAAATTTACACATATTGAAAGTGGTTCGTCTGTTTACTTTATTAGTACCACCAGTAGTGCTAGTAATAAATTTGAATATGAATCAATTATTTCATTCAATGATGAAATTGAATCATTTGAACATTTATCCGGTGATTATTCTATATCTATACTAGTGGGCGATGTGTATTCAACTGAAGCTATTGAATGGATTATTGGTAAAATTAATTTGAATTTTCCAGAAAAAATAGTCAAAGATTTTCCGTTATATACTAGATCATTATTGCACACATCAGATAATACCCTTAAAGCGTTACCAGAAATTATTCACAAAAATAATCCACCATCAGTACGAGCAAGTACATTTATGGCATTAATTTTCACTGGATTATCATTAGTACCACTGCTATCATTTTTAGGGTACATTTTATATCAAAATGGTGCAAATTTTAAATATTTAAAATCGATCAGTAATATTATATTCGTCATATGTGTAGGGACTTGTTTACTGGTGTATGCATTCTACTGGCTTGCATTACCTGGATTCTCTTTTTATGATACTATCAAATATTTATGTTTTCTTGTACCAGTTACATTCTTTGTTGCGTCTGTTGCATTAAAAGATCTTAGTAATAGTAAAAAAATATAATTGTATTATATAATTTTTAACAATGTTACAGTATCAGTAGTATTATTTTTATTCTTTTTTAACTTTTGGAGCTTTAAAAAATAATTTATATGTCCAAAAAAACCCAAGAGATGTTAACATCACTTGTAAAATAGGAGCTATCACAAAAATATTGATATATGTATTCACTTCTTTTGAATATCTAAAATACTCTGAAGTTATGAAGAATACAAAGAATGGAAAGATAACCAGCCTAAATGAAATCCAACTCACATAAAATAGTGCATTAATTATCTTATATGCAAGTGTATTATTAAAAAGATGCCGTCTTATAGTAAGGAATAGTGTATTTATTTCGACCAATAATAATACACCAGTATGCCAATGAAATTGAGGAATAAAAAATGGTATTGACAAGTATAAAAGAGTTACTAAATGGTGAATAATAATATTCCTTGCGTGTTCTTTTCCTTTAGTTAACTTTTCTCTAGTGCTT